>ERZ794936.23-NODE-23-length-149044-cov-59.140702_pt1 | contig 149044 bp, 90 predicted proteins | sample MGYA00511083_ERZ794936 | MGnify/ENA primary metagenome ERZ794936 (study PRJEB30137, sample SAMN04331409) | food metagenome | isolation source: Y2 must sample point D1 replicate A | place: Australia: South Australia | collected 2014 ... | reverse complement strand
AACAACAACAACAACAACAACAACAACAACAACAACAACAACAACAACAACAACACCATCATCACCAGCATCAAAATCAAGACAAAGCCCATAGTATCGCTTCCGATAATAAATCGAGTCAACAGCACAGAGGACCTCACCATAAAAAAATTATTCATGGCCCATACCGTCTATTACGTCTACTACCACATGCTTCAAGACCTATCATGTCCCGTATACTGCAAGTAGATCCAAAGAAAAGAGCAACCTTAGATGATATTTTTAATGATGAATGGTTTGCCGCCATTGCTGCCTGTACCATGGATTCAAAAAATAAAGTTATTAGAGCGCCTGGCCATCACCATACATTGGTTAGGGAGGAAAATGCTCACTTAGAGACCTACAAGGTTTAATACGAACTACTCAATTATTTTCACTTCTTTTTTCGATTAATTTAATTGTATTTTCTATTTTTTCTTATTTTTTTCTTTCACTTTCCAATTGAAACGCTTGACGAAAATCTATATACTATATATACGGAAGAGTATCTATCATATTATACATACAATATAGAGTAACATTGCCCTTTGCTCCAAAAGCAAGAAACATCACTGAATTATTGTTTGAATTTGCAATTAGAAAAGTTTAAAAGAGGTTTTGTTTTAAACAATATGTACAGCATAGATAATGTCATGAATATTTACATCTATTGAATATCTTTCGTAGCTACCAATTCTGAATTATATTTTAACAATGATATATTGTTGACACCCCATTTCTCACTGAATGTATGCTTTCCGTTTAAGGATATAGTGTCATTATATCTTAATGTCCAATAAAGAAACAGTCTTTTCAGTAAGATTTCTTTCCCTAACGTGTCATTAACCATCTCATTCAAGTCATCACCCATGTGATAAAGTTTTCTTTCAAGTATACAGTTAACCAATTCTCTATCACTTAGCGCGATTTTAGTTTTCTCAACATCAGTGTTGAGTATACTCTGCAACAGCAACCAGTCATCGATAAACAGATACTGGTAAATTTTTTCTATCTCATTGCAAAGTAGCTTCTGTAATTTTAACTTTTTATAAATATACAGTTTCCAGTTTGATATCATACTTTGAGGAAAGCTTGTCAGAAAATTATACAAATTCTCAATAGGAACTGCATATGGTGGCTCATACTTAATTGTACCTTGCTTAGTAAACTCTAAGGGACCCAGACCGTAGTTACCTTGTGTGCCTGTTGTTCCCTTGATATATGAGTTGGAAAGCTTCTTGTATCCACCAGGAGTTAAACAATTGTACGGACAGACACGTGGAAAAAAGGTAAAGATCAATGCACTTACCTCCTCAAATATGAATACTAAGGTGAAAAATACAGGTAATTTCCAGATTTGATCTCGTCTGATCAGTTCCACCAGTGTTTTCCTATTGATTGAAAGTGGCCTTAATGGGGCTTTTGCTGAAGAACTTGTAGGCAATGATGAAGACGATAGTCTTGTATTGATTTCATGCATTTCTATTTCCCGTACTAAGTTAGCCAATGCACCGTTTTTTATGCTGAATTTCTGCTCTTCGTTTCGAGTATCCCAGAATACTTTTAACGTGTTCTGAATTCCTGTTTTATAGCTTTTTAAAAGATACAATCCAATTCTAAACCAACCTGTCATGAATTTCCTCCATTTGCCAACCTTAGTATCCAATTTTACCTGTTCCAAGATCTCCTGCTTGGGGAACTTAGTCATTGGTAGGGATCGATTAGAGTTTAGAGTAGCAGCCAGAGGCTCTGGAGAATCGGATGGTGTTGTCTTAGCATTCCAATCGACATCCTGTACTATCTGTAGTGAACCTAATTTATAACGGCTATTCAACGCTTTAAATAGTGGTGCCTTCACTAAACCGTGCAATTGAATAGAATCGCTTTTTATCACCGATGGTGCTATGTATTTTCGTACCAGTGCAACTCGAGAATCCATATCGATGGCATTAAAGGTGTTAACTCAATTAAATAGATTAATAAAGTTCTTTTTAAATATAGAGTAAAACGTTCTTATATCTCGTCACTGTATCAACAGCCGTCTTCCACTTTTCTACTTTTGCATATAATATTCCGTGCATTTTCTAGCGAGATTTATTATTCATCCCCAACAGGTTTGTACATAATAAAGTATAAAAACCTGCATCAAATAAATGCGAAAAGGTAAGAAAAAGGTTATCTATAGATTATTTAGAATCGAGTAATTCCTGTGCAGACGTAATAGCGGATCTTGCATCACTGACATCTTCGGTACCCTGGTAAGTTTTTAGAAATTGTTCTAAATCCTCTTTAAATTCTCTAATCTTCTCATATAAAGAAGGTAATAATCTTTTTGTGTCATCAAGGACCTCCTCCTGTTTCTTCAAGTCATATGGGTCAACTGACTTGTCTTCTTTAAGTTTTGCCACATGTGCTTCCTGATCTTTCAGTTCTTGTTGGTAGTACCCTTCCTCCTTGGTCAGCCTCTTCAAGGCCTTGACTTTTATATCCAATTGTGTGGGTGCCATTGATAGTGAAATGTAGTTTTCTTGAGTTCAACCTGTTGTGCTTTATGCTCAAAAGTGCCCTTATAAGACGCACTGTATCTAACTGCTCTGTTTATATGTAACCATAGTAGTTCTTCATTATGATCCTTTGCGGGTAATACTACAAAAGGTGCGACATAAGCGGCCATTTATCGTTGAAATTGTGACACTTTTCTATTGATGACCACCTCTGGTGCAAATACACAATCTGTCACCGCTCATGCCATTATTCTACTTATATACGTATGATTTTACTTGAAACCTAGAATAGATTTTTTTATTCGCTGTAAATGCTACTGCTGCAACTTGCTATTTCAATGCAGTCAATTTTTTTTTGAAGAATATTCAAAGCCCTATCCTCGTCATCGTTGTCATCTCCATCATCACTGTCATCGTCAAAAGTCATGACATGCATTATTTTAGGCGGATCGAGAATTACTTTTTTTAATTTTCTTATAGAGAGTTTATTCAAAAGCGTATTGCACGATGATGTTTGTGCAACTTTTGGAAGCTTGTTATGTATATCCAGATCTTCCACTGATACTGTTGAGGGCAAAGTCTCCGCAGCAGTGCAATAGCCTTCCTCACTAGTGCTTTCAGACACAATGGATGATCTCATTGTCCTCTTATTCGTGTTCCATACTATACTTTCTACTTCGGACAATTCCTCATCTGAATTCGATTGGTCAGAGTATGTACTGCATCCAGACGTGGTGTATTCTGGGCTAGAAATGACATCGTTTAATGTGTTAGAATTGACAGGTTTCAACTTTGGTGTTGTTGACGAAAACAAAGTCTCTGTGTCGTCAGGGCAGACGACATATGGTACCTGAAATGCCTCATTTTTTTTAGCTATTTGTTTTGAAGCGCATATATCGATAATTCTGTCAATTTCTGAATTTAGGGCAGTAGAATTGCTTGTAGAAACGTTTTCATAGGCTGATAGAATTTCGTCAAACAATATTTCACTACCGCTTTTGCCATACTTATTTTTTCTACAGCAATCTTGTGTCTGTGTTTGGATTAGGGAGACTGGATTAATAGGAGTAAGGGCTTTTACAGGCATTACAATTGGGGCCGGGCGAGAAACAAACACTTTATCAATAATATGATCCGAATGTGTCTTATGCCCTGAAGATTGTACTACTGCAGGCTTTGACAGCGTCGGCCTACGTAAACTTTTTCTTTGAATTGGTAGTGATTTTACCTTCTTTCTTTCTCGTAATGGTAGAATCGTGCTTTGAGGACAAACTGGTCCCTTGGGAACTTGCATGTCAGTAAATTTTTTCTCTCTAATCACCTCAAGTTGGGAGCGTGGCCTCTTCTTGAAATCATGTAAGAACAATTCTGGAACAGACTCTAACCGTTTCTTCAGTTTCAGTGTACCCCCAAATCTTTTAGACAACCTGTTACCAACGTTGCTGGTACGTAAAACCTTATCATCTTCATCTTCAAAATCTTGTGGTATCGATGGAATATACTTCAAGTCATCAGCTGTTAATGTTAGCGAAGATGGTCTGACTGCATCAACATTCTTTTCAATTTTATTGCCCAAAAACTTTCTTGGCATTACTAAGTTATTCTGTAGGATTTTTTTGCTATCCTGCCCTCACAATTATAAATGGTTCATTCATTTAATAAATCCTTTTGAATATGAAAACTTCATCAATATAGAGTAGCAAACCATTTTTACAACATTTTATATCACGATCTGCGCAAAAACCTTAGAATCCCCGCACAGCTGCCCAATGACAGATATAGGCAACGTTGTTGGTGCTAATCATTTTTAACTTGTTCTTTTTCCTCCTAGAAACCCATTGACAGTTTGCTGGTTATTTTTTTCTTCTTCCGCTTTTGCTGTCGCCGCGAATGAGTGAATGGCTGGTCAACCTGGTTAATTGGTAGCGCTGGCTTTCAGGGTACGAAAGCAGTCATGTTCAGACATAGGGTTCTGTCCTTTGCAGCTGATTTGCAACTCGGCCAGCAATTCAAGAACATTTCGTAGTAAGCTGCTTTCAATTATATGCATATATACTCTGTATACAATTTTCAATTTTGAATTAAGTTCCACGGCTGAACGAGAAAAAGATACCTGAACACGCTACCTAACAAAATCCATTCCTTGTTTCTCTTCCCACTCCTTCAGCGCATTTTCCCACTCATCTTCTTCATTCACATCAACAGCTTTATTTTGCAATTCTTGTTCTTTTAACAACGCCGTACGTTTTTCTTCTTCTTCTTTATCATACTTCTCTTTATTGTCTATCCACCTGTCTTGAATGTCGTAATTCGCTATTAATGCACCTTCTCGCGAAGCCTCAGCCCACACGGTATCACCACCAACTTCAGATGCGCCGAATATGTAGCCATTTGCTTTATCTATAACACCTTGAAGATTTATCATACTTTCTTTGTCATCCACGGACAAAACCTCAAATGATACTAAGTTGAAATCTGAGACTAGCTCTTTGATTGTTTCAGTTAACTTGCTATATTTCTTTCCCAGTACACTAGAGCCTTCCTTTTCAATATATGGCTCCAAATAATCCAGATCCTGGACCTCTGTATAATAGTCTAATCTAAAGGGTAATTCTCCGTATGATTTCAGCATATCTATTTTAGAAAAAACGTTGATGTGAGGGAGATCCATCATTAACATAGACCTCAATGCAAGTAACAAAATCGAGATATATTGTGAAGGGGATGTCATGTAAAAACAGTCAATCAAATTTACAACACAAAACCTAATGTCCAATTCCTTTTCCATTTTTTTAAAGATGTTGAACAAAGATGAGTGATGAGTAAATAGCTCCACTTGGCCCGGACAGTCGAATACAAGATATGCTTTTTCTTCTTCTACAAGTGACTTGATCTGTAAAATGAACAAATCAATAGAATTATCCAATGATTCAACAGCATACATCAAACCTCCATTAGGGCCTAACTGTTGCTCTTGCATGATCTCCTCTAATGTTATAAAATCACGAATATCCACAGCGCATGGGTAAGGTAAGGCATCATTAGCAGGATCCATATTCACTACCTGGGAATGTCTTCCGATGGCATTGAAGAACTGTGAGCAGCCGTTGCAATAGGTTGACTTCCCTGAACCTGGTGGACCAATAACAATCTGAGCGAAGGGCATTATTGTACTCTCTAGTAGAAAATCAAAACTATTGACACAACAACAATCAAATGAAAACAAACCATTCTATTACGGTAAGTAGTGAAGACTCACAATGCAATCTTTCAATGAGCATCACTTACTTTAAGTAGCAATATTCCTAATCACTTATTACGAAATTTGATTTTACTAAAGTTCGGGGATACCTCAGTGGCAAATCGTTACTCAAGTTGCACGTAACGTAGAATCTACAATGAAATAATTGTGAAGCCAACAGCTAAGCAATCTATAGTGTAACGTTGGCTTTCTGTACAACTGCTACTGATTGAGGGCATTTTTCGAATTTAAAAAAAGAAAGAAAGAAAGGAAAATCAAATTACAATGTCTCTACAACACGAGAAAGTTACCATTGCACCACTAGTTTTGCTATCTGCTTTGGATCATTATGAGCGTACGCAGACAAAAGAAAACAAAAGATGCGTTGGTGTCATCTTAGGTGATGCTAACAGTTCCACTATCAGAGTCACTAATTCCTTTGCCTTACCGTTTGAAGAAGATGAGAAAAACCCTGACGTGTGGTTTTTAGACCATAATTATATTGAAAACATGAATGAAATGTGTAAAAAGATTAATGCCAAGGAAAAACTCATTGGATGGTATCATAGTGGTCCTAAATTAAGGGCTTCTGACCTTAAGATTAATGAGCTGTTTAAAAAATATACTCAGAATAATCCGCTATTATTAATTGTTGATGTCAAACAACAAGGTGTTGGTTTACCAACAGATGCATATGTCGCGATTGAGCAAGTTAAGGATGATGGTACGTCTACAGAAAAGACGTTTCTTCATTTGCCTTGTACTATTGAGGCCGAAGAAGCTGAAGAAATTGGTGTAGAACACTTATTGAGAGACGTACGTGATCAAGCAGCAGGTGGCTTATCTATCCGGTTGACCAACCAATTAAAATCTTTGAAAGGATTACAAAGCAAACTAAAAGACGTTGTCGAGTACTTAGACAAAGTCATTAATAAGGAATTACCGATAAACCACACTATATTGGGCAAGCTACAAGATGTTTTCAACCTTTTACCAAATCTCGGAACACCTGATGATGACGAAATAGATGTGGAGAATCATGACAGAATTAATATTTCAAATAACTTACAAAAGGCTTTAACTGTGAAAACTAATGATGAATTAATGGTTATATATATAAGCAATTTGGTTAGGTCAATTATCGCGTTTGATGATTTGATTGAAAACAAAATTCAAAATAAAAAAATTCAAGAACAAAGAGTAAAGGACAAACAATCAAAAGTCTCTGATGACAGTGAGAGTGAGAGTGGTGACAAAGAAGCAACTGCGCCATTGATCCAACGAAAGAACAAGAAAAATTAATTCAAAAATTAACATAACATAATATATGAAATAGATGTGTAAAACGCTATGTATTAATACAACATGTTAATTTGCTTAAGCATAATTATGTTCTGTTGAATTTCAAATATAAATGCATAATATCGCCTCTATTCTCGTCCACTTACTTACTTGGTCTCTATTAAAGAGACTGAAGGAATATACATAAGTTTATATTAACGCTCAAATAATCCGTCATCTTCGTACTCGTACTCGTCGGTATATTCACTATCATCAGAATCTTCATCGCTTCTATCATCACTGTCAGTTTCTTCGGCGATTTCACTTTCTCCAGCAATAACACTATCATCATATATTAACTCGTCCTCCTCATCTTCATCCAAATAAACGTTGGCCAGTGTTTCACCTTTAAAGTTATTTTTAGGCTCCACAACATAATGGCCTTCGATATAACAATTGCTGAGTTTACACTTTGAACCGATTTTTGCCATAGGTCCAATAATACAATTTTCCAGGATTACTTCGTCACCAAGATGGACTCCAGGAAATAAGAGAGACCCTGCAACACGACATCTGGAACCAATATTGGCCTGAGTACCGAGAACAGACATCTTGACATTACTATGAGCAGAGATTTGGCATTTGGGATCTACTATGGCATCAGCACCGATAGCGGCAGATTGAATCTGTATATTTTTCGTGAACATCGTTTGTGATTTTATCTTTAGTACAAATCTATTAGCGTCCATGTAAGCATTCAAGTTATTGGCTCTGATGAACAAGGTTTCGTTTGGTAAAATAAAAATACCTATTGGTTCCCTCGGTTTCGAATGTTGCCACGAACGACGAGATAAATCTCTAAAAACCTTACTCAATGATTTATTACAGTTTATTGGGTCCAAGATGAGATCATTCTTTTTTTTGAAGTAGGTAGGCTGGATAGATGTAGCCGAAGGTTTGTAATCATCGTCATCATCATGATTGCGATCTTCATCATCATCAGTAGTAGGAGGGTTTTGCTGTTGTTGGTTTCCAGTAAATGGATCTTTGAATGAAGCTTGTCTTGACATTGATTGAGGTCCTAATTTTAACAACTGGCAAAGTTCAAAGGAACAAAAGTAGATGAATGAGTTCAGTAACTTAGTGGATACTGTTAAATTTGGATAGTTCCATAATAAATGAGATCTGATCTGTAGATATTTTGTCTTTGTGACGTCCCTTTGAGAATAAACGTCCAAAAGTATTGGCTGCCTCTCTGAGTCTTCGTTTTCTGAATAAACAGTGAAAAATTGCTGTTGTTTTTGCTTTTGCTGTTGCTTTTTATCGATACTACTATCTAAAGAGTTCTTATAGTAGATAGTCATTGCTAGGTTATTATCATCCCTATTCCTAAATTGATCGACCAAGACTTGTGGAGGTATATCTGTGACAAAATCACAGGGCAAGATTACAAAATCGCCATTGATTCTAGGCAAAAGCTCTTTTTGCAAGGACTCACCTGTAGAATTTGCCTTCGAAGGGATGAAATTAATTTTCTTAGGATCTTGCAAGTGATGACTGTGGTTGGAATTTGACAAAGCCTTGTATATTAGTTCAAATTGTTGCTTTCTTAGGGACAAAAACGAAGTCAGTCCACTTTCAATTAATTCGATTTCGTCAACGGGTGCGACCACACTGATTTCTTTGAAATCTGCCTGATCACACCAATCCAAGACGTATTCAATCATAGGTCTATTACCGATGGGCAAAAGAGCCTTGGGCAAGCGCGTTGAATGTTGCATGAACTCATTTATGACAGTTGAATCGAGGGCGCTATTGACCAACTCATTAAGTTTGTCACCGCTCGTGGCAGCTGTACTGTCTTTGTTCTGCGTTTGGAATGGAAAATCTGGCTGGGTGAAGGGAGCCAAATTGGAACCTTTACCGCAAAAGACAAAAGCCTGAATTGACATGACTACGACAATAGGGGGGGGAGCTATCAACGGTGGGAACTTTTGGTCAGCACAGCGTTCAGCATTTTCTGTTGCATCGTAAAGTGCTTGATTGTTATATTTCAATATAGTGATGAGAAGTGAAAAATTTTGCGATAGGCGGGTGACCTTTCAAATAGTGGAATTTGCCACCGAAGGGAAAGGAAGCTTGAAATACCATAGTGAAGTAAATTAAATCTAGTACCTCGCACCGGTTCCAAAGATAACAGACGAAGCAAAGATATTAATAACTAAGAATGAGTGAAGAACAGGACCCTTTATTAGCAGGATTGGGGGAAACGTCCGGCGACAATCACACCCAACAGTCACACGAACAACAACCAGAACAACCACAGGAAACGGAAGAACATCATGAAGAGGAGCCTTCTAGAGTGGATCCTGAACAGGAGGCCCATAACAAGGCCTTGAATCAATTCAAGAGAAAGCTGCTAGAACACAGAAGGTATGATGATCAATTGAAGCAGCGCCGTCAAAATATACGAGATCTAGAGAAGTTATATGACAAGACTGAAAACGACATAAAAGCTTTGCAAAGTATTGGACAATTGATTGGCGAAGTCATGAAGGAATTATCTGAAGAGAAATATATAGTGAAGGCCTCTTCGGGCCCACGTTATATTGTCGGAGTTAGGAATTCGGTAGATCGCTCTAAATTAAAGAAAGGGGTGAGAGTCACCTTAGATATCACCACTTTGACTATAATGAGAATTTTGCCCAGAGAGACAGATCCACTGGTGTATAATATGACCAGTTTTGAACAAGGTGAAATCACTTTTGATGGTATTGGTGGTTTGACTGAGCAAATCAGAGAATTAAGGGAGGTTATAGAATTACCATTGAAGAACCCAGAAATTTTCCAGAGGGTCGGTATCAAACCTCCAAAGGGTGTGCTACTATATGGTCCCCCTGGTACTGGTAAAACTTTACTAGCGAAGGCAGTTGCTGCTACGATTGGAGCCAACTTCATTTTCTCTCCAGCGTCTGGTATTGTGGATAAATACATTGGTGAGTCTGCTCGTATTATTAGAGAAATGTTTGCATATGCAAAGGAACACGAACCTTGCATCATTTTTATGGATGAAGTGGATGCTATTGGTGGTAGAAGATTCAGTGAAGGTACTTCAGCAGACCGTGAAATTCAACGTACGTTGATGGAGTTGTTGACCCAGATGGATGGTTTTGATAATCTTGGACAGACTAAAATCATCATGGCTACGAATAGACCAGATACTTTAGATCCTGCTTTGTTGAGGCCCGGTAGACTAGACAGGAAAGTTGAAATCCCATTGCCAAATGAGGCCGGCAGATTAGAAATTTTCAAAATTCATACTGCAAAAGTCAAAAAAACAGGGGAATTTGACTTCGAGGCTGCTGTAAAAATGAGTGATGGTTTCAATGGTGCTGATATTCGTAACTGTGCAACTGAAGCAGGTTTTTTCGCCATAAGAGATGACCGTGATCACATCAACCCTGATGATTTAATGAAAGCCGTAAGAAAAGTAGCTGAAGTTAAGAAATTGGAAGGCACTATAGAATACCAAAAATTATGATGTTAAAAAGACATGTGTATGTATAGGTATGTGTATATCAGTAACAAAAAGAAATGCGAGAAAGCTTGCCTTATTTAAGCTCGAAATGGCTATTGAACTCTAGTTCTAAATGCTTTTTCAATAAGCTAAATTTATTACTAAAATTTCGCTGACAATAGCAGCAAAGTAAATCGTGTTCTTTCAGGTACGTAGTTTCAATTTCCTTGTCAGTGCCCAAATTTTTTCCGTTCAATGGTAAATCGTCCCAACTAATGAAGAATCCAGTATTAAATGAATTATAATGTTTTTTGTTCTTCAATCTTACCGAATGGAAATCTTTGGATATGACGTGTATATGTAAGTTGGCCATCGAAGGCACGCTGTGTATCCCAACTTGTACAAAATTTCTTACAAACTTGTTTTTGTCTTTTAATATGTCATCCCAGCAGGGGTCTTTGTCATCATCACTCTTCTTTATTCGGAACTTTTCTTGAAAATGCCTAAAGATGTGGTCAATCGCAGAATTAACGTATGATTCAAACTCATTCTTAAACTTAGCATCAATCACTTTAGTAGGATGACTTCTACTCAGCTGCATAGTTCGTGGTAGAATCAATAAATGGCACTCTGATTTAGGAAACGAGTCTCTAATTATGGACACTTTATCATCAAAGTATGTGACTGTATCATCGTTTACCGTTTCTGGGCTGGTAACGTAGTTTTTTAACGCATACCTCCATGACATTTTTCAGTGTTTTGTTTTATTGTCTTCTCTTATTGTTGCCCTGCAGGATTAGATTGGCTTTTTCACTTTTAAGTGCATCCTTGGGCAAGATGTAAGTTAAAACAGAAAACGAGAGACCCACGGGAGTATACTAATATAGTTACAAATCATTTTTATAGATTAAATATATAGTCATAATTAACTATCGGTGCAAATAGCTATAAATTCGTTTTCATTAATCTCGCCATCACCATCCAAATCAAACTCTTCAATCATCGCTCTCAGCTCTTCATCCGTCAAAGTTTCTCCTAATTCTTTAGCTACACGCCTCAAGTTTTTAATACTTATTTTCCCAGTATGGTCGTCATCAAATAATTGGAATGCCCTTTTTATTTCATCTAACGGATCTCTCTTCAATATTTTTTCCCCCATTACAATATAAAAATCATCATACTTCATCAAATGCCGCCCCTCACTATCATATTCATCTATTAAGTCAAGTATTTCTCTCTTGGGTAGCTCAAATCCCAGGGCCTTCATTGCTACTTTCAACTCGTGGTAATCGAGGAACCCATCATTGTTCATATCGAACAATGAAAACGCCTCATATATTTCTTGCTTTTGCTCCTCCAATAACTCGCTATTAAGTGGACCAGACTGTAGCGATGACCTGTTCTTACTCATACTGTATGATTTATTTCCGTTTCTTCTTTGGTTCACTTCCTTTCTCGTTTAATAAATCTCTTCCATACTTACTAATTAGGATTCTTCTTTTTTTCTCTCTATTTCGCAATAGTTAAGCCTCCAAAACTCTTGGAAATTTAGTAGATAAAATTACGGCATCAGGCAAGAACTAGTTAAGCAAGTACTTCCTGCATCATTAAAGTTGTTCTTTTCCTAAACGCCTCTCAATACTAGAGAAATACATCAAGCTTTGGGTTATTTGAAATCTGTAACTAATTTGCAAACCAAGATAATACCCCCGGGTATTGAGATCAAGTAATTTTAATGAGGAGCAGTTATCAACCAGTGTCAACTACAAACTTTGAACATGAAAATGCTATACCTACTGCGTCGTCGTCCCATAATCTGTTGATGAGCCAGCGTTTTGATGATTCTCCTCCTAGTTCTAACGACAACAGTATAGAAACTAATATAACGCCTCCACCTGAACCACCTTCTTATGAATTTGATATAGAGGACCCTCACGATGATCTTCACAAAAGAACACATCTACAGAGGGCTTCAATTGGGTTTCAGGAAAAAATTTTGGAACCCTTAATGGAAAACATCATTCATCCACTCTTACAAATATCAAAATTCGTTCAAGACAAAGCTGACTATTACTTAAGTAAAATCGGAAATCCCTTTATACTTCGAAGGTTCTTTTACATCATTTTCATGTCATTTATTGCATATTATGTCTTGTCAAGTGGCTACTTATTCAACGAAAAGGCATCAGGATCTAAAGGGATGTTTTCTCAACACGATATACTTTTTGAATATGCCAAAAAATCCGTGGATTTGGCAAAGTTTGAGAGAGATTTGGAATATATTAGTAGCATGCCTCATGGATCCGGAACGAAGGGTGATGCAGCTATTTATCGATACATTCAGGAATCTTTTGACAACAATGGGTTGAAATTGGTTAAAGAAATGGGATACTCAGTTTATTCTAATTATCCAGGCAATGTATCAATTTCATATTATGATAACAAGAATGAAAAGCATGATCTAGAACTTTCTAAAGAAAATTTCAATCCGTTGAGTTCTAACGGGAAATTATCCAAAGTGAGCTTGATTTATGGAGGCAAAGGTACAACATACGATTTACAACATTTAAAAGATTCGAAAACGATAGAAGATGGGAAGGACTATGTGCTTTTACTGCAATATGATAAATTAGTGAGTCAGCAAGTACTAATTGCTGAGAAATTCGGAGCTAAAGCTGTAATCTTCATATCTGAGCCATATGGTGAGAATATAGACGTTGTTCAATCTAAGCCTGTAGGATTGCCCCAATATTCGACTGGTGATGCATCAGGATTGAATTGGGATGGTTCTCCTGTAGAAGAAAAGGATCATAAATTTTGGCGTCAAACTCATATTCCAACTATCCCAATCTCCACGAGACAAGGAAAAGAGCTACTATCGCGTTTATCTTCAGGAGGAGTAACGGTTGATGATGGTAATAGTGATCGTAGTAACAGTGGGAAAATGGGAGACGTATTGATCGATGTAGATCTGCAAACTAATGTTAGGGAAAAGCATTTTATTCCTAATATTGTTGGTAAAATTGAAGGGAGAGAACAATCAGACAAAGCTATAATAATTGCTGCATCGAGAAATTCCATCAATTTTGGAACTACTTATCCCAATTTTGGTACAGCTGCATTATTATCTATAGTTCAATTATTCCAAGAGGTGAAATATAAGTTTGGTTGGAAACCTTTGAGAAATATCTATTTCATCTCATTCGGTGGTACCGAATTTAATTATGCTGGATCTTCGGAGCTGGTTGAGCAAAGGCTAACGCCATTAAAAGACGAAATTTATTCTTTGATTGATATTAGTCAACTGGGTATACCCTTTGCCGAAAAATATGAGAACGGTAAAACTAGAGGAGAATTAAGCATTGAGACACATCCCTTATTGAAGAAGTTTTTCAATAGAAACGCGCATGGAAACTTTGATATATCTGTGGATAATGTACAGCACTATGGTGACTGGACTCCATTTCTGGCAAATGGAATTCCTGTATCTGTAATATCTTCTGATTCTACGAGAAACCGTGACACCCCAACTGAAACATCTGAGGATAAATTTGAACGTGTTGAGAAGATTCTGGAAGACGAACAGAACCAACAATCTGTCAAGGATTTGCTAGTATATCTTTTACATATTAGTATGGAATTGATTGATGACCCGCTACTTCATTTTGACATAATAAGCTATGTTGAAGATATCGATGAAAGATTGCAAAGGTTAGAGCAAGCATACCCTGAAAAACTAAACTTCACATCAATAATCAAAGGTTTGTTATTTTGGAAGAAAATCGGTAGCGAATGGGCGTCATGGACTCAAGGTTGGGAGAACATAGTATGGTCGCATGGGGATGGTATAGAGCCCTCCTTACTTTCAATTAATAGGTGGACATGGAATAAAAAATTGACTAATATTGGTAGAAGAACATGCTCTCCGGCGGGTCTACCTAATAGATCATTTTATAAGAACGTTTTGTTCGGACCAACATTGATACAGGAGGATAAATCTAAAAATGGTGGAAATGTAGATTTCTGGACATTTCCAGGAGTGATGGATGCGATTTACGATGATGACTGGAAGAGGGCTCAAGAACAAATTGACCTTATTGGCAAAGTACTCCATCAGTCTGCTGCATTGTTTGTCGAGGAGACTAATGACATCGGGTATAAATAAATTGAACTGAAAGAATACATATTGTAAGTATAAGGAAGTATGTTAATAAAATTTTTTCTTTAATTATGTAATACATGGCATGCAAGCATTTCTTCTTTTTGGGATGCTTTTCCTCTTAGTATCCTATGTTTGTATATATCTTTTTGTTAAATGACACGAGAGAAGGAGACAATAGGATAATTTTGAAATTTCTGTATCACAATCGTATCTAGTTTCTTCTCTACACCTTTGTTTTGACGCGATGTTTCCTCTTCAAAAAGCTTCCCAAGCAACTTAGATTTTCCAATCTCCTGATTATTTCGTTTTTCTTTAGAAGATTTTTTAGAATGCCTGTGCAAAGAGTGATAATCTTTAACTCTCAGGGAATGGTCGTCACAAAATCTGATATATACCGAAGAGACTTCTTCTTCTACATCCTCTTCAAGAACACTAGGCCTAGTCTGCATCTTATTACTCCTACCCCCTAATTTGTCACTTCTTATAGTATTTTTATCGTGAAATATTATTTTAACATCAGCATGGTTTGCTGTGACTTTCTTGATCTTTCTAACGGTTTCTGCGCACTGTTGGTGTTCAACTTTGTGGATGCTTCCGTCTTTTCTCTTTAAATTATTGCCAAAAATTTCATTGTGATAGAACCTTAGGGCATATTTTCTTTTGCTTAATTTTAAACGAGACAAATTGTTCCTTTGCAGTACATATACCCTTGGTGATTCTTGGCAACCCTTGGGAAACCTTGCAATCAGTAGTGGTTTCTTTTTGGAACTTCCTGGACATAGTCCAGACGGTTCATTTATCATGTCCTCAATGTGTATTTCGGAGAGGGGGCTCAAGTTCCAGCGAGTATTATATTGGTGAATGTGAAGTTTGTGGACATGCCACCTCCTCTTTAATTTCCGGCCACTGAACAGTTGACACAGTCGAAAATATAGGTAAAAAAAATGACCAGATTTGGACTTTCTCGGTGACGGTGGTGCTCTCATGCTTCTTTTCTATTTTGAGTTATTAACGTCTTAGCTTTATAATGTCACAATCTGACTTCATTACTGACACAATCGCTCTTATAACGCGAATTGGTCACTCGTTACGGAAAGGCGTTTTCTGAAAAATTTGTCTTGAACACGTCGAAGATCACTGAACGAATAAAAGATGCGACTGGAACAATAGTCAGTTATAATTGACCAAAGAAGGCCTTCGCAACAAAATAAATATACTGCATATTACAGCACAATGCCTACAAATTACGAGTATGATGAGGCTAGTGAGACGTGGCCGTCCTTCATTTTAACGGGGATCTTGATGGTCGTCGGGCCTATGACACTGCTTCAAATATACCAAATTTTTTTTGGGGCCAATGCTGAAGATGGGAATTCAGGGAAGAGTAAGGAGTTTAATGAGGAAGTTTTCAAGAACTTGAATGAAGAATACACCAGTGATGAAATCAAACAATTTAGAAGGAAGTTTGATAAAAATAGTAATAAGAAGTCCAAAATATGGAGCAGGAGAAATATTATAATTATTGTGGGTTGGATCTTAGTTGCAATTCTTCTGCAAAGGATTAATAGTAATGACGCGATTAAAGACGCTGCTACAAAATTATTTGATCCTTATGAAATCCTTGGTATCTCTACTAGTGCTTCCGATAGAGACATCAAATCTGCTTATAGAAAATTATCTGTTAAATTTCATCCAGATAAATTAGCAAAGGGCCTAACACCTGATGAGAAAAGTGTGATGGAAGAAACTTATGTTCAGATTACGAAGGCTTACGAATCCCTTACTGACGAATTGGTTAGGCAAAACTATTTGAAATACGGTCATCCAGATGGCCCACAATCTACTTCACATGGTATCGCTCTACCAAGATTTTTGGTAGATGGAAGTGCATCTCCATTATTAGTGGTTTGTTATGTTGCGCTACTAGGTTTAATCTTGCCATATTTTGTTAGTAGATGGTGGGCAAGAACACAATCGTATACTAAGAAGGGAATACATAATGTGACGGCTTCTAATTTTGTTAGTAACTTAGTCAATTACAAGCCATCTGAGATTGTCACCACAGATTTGATCTTACACTGGTTATCATTTGCTCATGAATTTAAACAATTCTTCCCGGATTTGCAACCAACGGATTTTGAAAAACTTTTGCAAGATCATATTAACCGCAGAGATAGTGGTAAACTTAACAATGCGAAATTTAGAATAGTGGCCAAATGTCACTCTTTGTTACACGGTTTATTGGATATTGCTTGTGGATTCAGAAATTTAGATATTGCATTGGGTGCAATCAATACTTTCAAGTGTATTGTTCAGGCTGTACCATTAACACCAAACTGTCAAATCCTTCAATTGCCGAACGTAGATAAAGAGCACTTTATTACCAAAACCGGAGATATTCATACATTAGGTAAATTGTTTACTTTAGAAGATGCCAAGATTGGTGAGGTTCTTGGAATAAAGGATCAAGCAAAGTTAAACGAAACTTTGAGAGTTGCATCGCATATTCCAAATCTAAAGATCATCAAGGCAGACTTCCTTGTCCCAGGTGAGAACCAAGTAACACCATCATCTACCCCATACATTTCTTTGAAAGTACTGGTTCGTTCTGCTAAACAGCCATTGATACCAACTAGCTTAATTCCTGAAGAAAATTTAACAGAACCTCAAGATTTTGAATCTCAAAGAGATCCATTTGCTATGATGAGTAAACAGCCACTCGTCCCATATTCCTTTGCACCATTTTTCCCTACAAAGAGACGTGGGAGTTGGTGCTGTCTGGTAAGTTCTCAAAAAGATGGTAAAATACTTCAAACGCCAATTATCATTGAAAAGCTATCTTACAAGAACTTGAACGATGACAAAGATTTCTTTGATAAGAGGATAAAAATGGATTTAACCAAACACGAAAAATTCGATATAAATGATTGGGAAATCGGGACCATAAAAATTCCATTAGGTCAGCCTGCACCTGAAACTGTTGGTGATTTCTTTTTTAGAGTAATCGTTAAATCCACAGATTATTTCACTACAGATTTGGATATTACCATGAATATGAAAGTTCGTGATTCTCCTGCAGTGGAACAAGTAGAGGTGTATTCTGAGGAGGATGATGAGTACTCTACTGATGACGACGAAACCGAAAGTGATGATGAAAGTGATGCTAGCGATTATACTGATATCGATACGGATACAGAAGCTGAAGATGATGAATCACCAGAATAGATATAAGTGATAGTTTTTCATTTTAGCTCTTAGACGTATATATTTCATCTTTATAAAAATAGATACATGTGTATACAAAGCAAAACCAAAAAAAAAAAAAAAAATTTTTCAGCCATCTGTTAAGAAATGTGTTTTTTCAATAAGATAGCATCTTGTTCGTCGCCATTTACACCTTTTATGAAATTGTTGACAGTTTCGCCCACTTGTTCGAAGCCATGAGCTATAAACCATTGCTTTGTAAGATCATCCACTGCTGGTAAATAGACAAACACGTTATGTTGATGACATTCTGAGCATTTGTCTTCTGCAAACTTCAGTAATTTTGAACCGATAGATTTGTGCCTATAATTAGGCAACACGCCCAAAAATTCGATTTGAATGCCCTTGAGAGATAGTTCGTTTTGTTTTTTAGGAACTAATTTAGCAACCAAACCACCCACTGGTATTTCACTGTAATAAGCCATCTGTGTGAAATGTACATCCTTCTTCGAAGATGGCTTTTTATTTTTTGCAACTAAGCTATCCTCAGCGAATAATGCACTGAAGAAGGCATCTTGATATAAGTTTGGTACTGTCACATGAGCTAGTTTGGTTAGCATGCCCAAATTGTTAGCGTAAACATTGTCTAATGTGCATATATCACGGCCCATATTTCGCACTACTCCCTTCAATTGTCTTTGCCAATTTGTTTGTTACGGATTAATTTGTGAAAAAGCTTCGCTAATAATATCAATTTTCTTTTTTTTCTTTGCTTTTTCTACTATAATATACATAAAATTATATAAAGAGCATATAAACCATAAAGATTCCTCTGCGACACTTCTTATTCATTTCCTCCAACGACTTGTTCACCTTTATCATTAATTCTGATCAATCTTAGAGTATTCAAAAGGCCAAAAGTGCCATTCCAGTTTCTTAGAAATTCCATATTCTTCGCATCACTCAAGTCTGGACAGAGAAACCCCGCCTTAAATTCTTTTAACTCTTGATCCCTCCTTTGTTGCAGTAGCACTTGTCTATTGCTTGGTGGCCTGTTTGACCTCCTCTTCTTCTTGAGTTCGTCTAATTCCGTATCATCTCTTTCAATAAAACTTTGAATAAACTCTCTTGTGTGGGCGTGATCAAATATTGGTTGCCCTTTGAATGTATCAGAGTTAACTACATCCTGCATAAATTTTACCCGAGCTAGTTCGTGGACTCTTTTGTCTTGATGAAGCTTCTTTTTGGCTGCGATTTTATCTTCACGCATAGTAGCCCTGACCAGCTTTTCATACTTTCTACCCTTCGGATGAACCGTGATATTTTTCCCTTTCTTGGATAAGTTCTTTTGCAACTTAGATAAAGATTTAGTAACCGGCATGATTAGTTTGTCGTGGTAAGTCCTGTTCCGATACTTTTCTTCTTAGAAAGTACCTTTAAAGAGCTCATCTCTCATCTCGTCTATTAAACCATTTTAAAATTTTCGCTCGGGATGTTCAGCTGTGTACAATAATACAGCGTAAGTGCATTCAAACAATGAGGACAAAAGCATAAAGTTGTGAAGAAAATTGCCCATACATTCAATGCCATTATTTGATCTTATTTCTCCAAAAGCGTTTGTTAAGTTAGTGGCCAGTGAGAAGGTTCATAGAATCGTTCCAGTTGATGCAACATGGTACCTACCCAGTTGGAAGCTTGATAATAAAGTGGATTTCTTGACCAAACCACGTATACCAAACTCCATTTTCTTTGATATTGATGCAATCAGTGACAAAAAATCGCCCTATCCACATATGTTCCCTACAAAGAAGGTTTTTGACGACGCTATGAGTAATTTAGGAGTTCAAAAAGATGATATATTAGTGGTTTACGATCGTGTTGGTAACTTTAGCTCCCCTAGATGTGCTTGGACATTAGGAGTGATGGGACATCCTAAGGTGTACTTACTAAATAATTTCAACCAGTACAGAGAGTTTAAGTACCCTCTAGATTCCTCTAAGGTGGCAGCGTTTTCACCCTATCCAAAGAGTCATTATGAGTCCTCAGAAAGTTTCCAAGACAAGGAGATTGTAGACTATGAGGAAATGTTCCAATTGGTAAAGAGTGGGGAACTGGCTAAGAAATTCAATGCTTTTGATGCAAGGTCGCTCGGTAGATTCGAAGGTACAGAACCAGAGCCTCGTTCCGACATTCCATCGGGGCATATTCCAGGTACCCAACCATTACCATATGGAAGTTTACTTGATCCGGAGACCAAAACGTACCCAGAAGCTGGGGAGGCGATACACGCTACTTTGGAAAAGGCATTGAAAGATTTTCATTGCAGTTTGGACCCAAGTAAACCAACTATTTGCTCTTGTGGAACTGGCGTTTCAGGAGTCATTATCAAGACAGCATTGGAGCTAGCAGGAGTTCCCAATGTTAGATTATATGATGGATCCTGGACCGAGTGGGTCTTGAAATCCGGGCCCGAGTGGATTGCTGAAAACAGAGATTAATAAGAGAAATATATTCTTGACAAGTCGATTTATTTAGCTACATATATTAATTATCTATCTACTTACTTAAAGGGCGATCTCCCTTTCTTTGTCTTATTTGTGCTCTTCATTGTTATTGCCCGGTAAAATAGAAAATAACAGCAAAAAATGAGACTGCTGGCAAAAATGAGCAGAGGCCTTTCTATCGAGAGAAAAGAACAAACTATTAATTCTTTTCGAAATTCCAACACGATTAAACCATCATGGCAAGTCTACCTGGTATTGATGAGCATACTACCTCTGAAGAATTGATAACTGGTGATAACGAATGGCACAAGTTGGTTATTCCCAAGGGCAGTGATTGGCAAATTGATCTTAAAGCAGAAGGAAAACTGATAGTCAAGGTAAACTCGGGCATAGTTGAGATATTTGGCACCGAGTTGGCAGTAGATGATGAGTACACTTTTCAGAACTGGAAGTTTCCCATATACGCTGTCGAAGAAACAGAATTATTATGGAAATGTCCTGATTTAACTACGAATACAATAACTGTCAAGCCTAACCATACTATGAAATATATTTATAATCTACACTTCATGTTGGAGAAGATACGAATGTCTAACTTTGAAGGCCCTCGAGTGGTGATTGTTGGTGGTTCGCAAACCGGGAAGACTTCCCTATCGAGGACACTATGTTCTTACGCTTTGAAATTCAACGCTTACCAACCACTATACATCAATCTTGACCCTCAACAGCCCATTTTTACTGTTCCTGGATGCATATCTGCCACCCCAATATCAGATATACTTGATGCACAACTACCCATTTGGGGTCAGAGTCTCACTAGTGGTGCCACACTACTACATAATAAGCAGCCAATGGTGAAAAATTTTGGCCTGGAAAGGATTAATGAGAACAAAGATCTATACCTTGAGTGTATAAGCCAGTTAGGTCAAGTAGTAGGTCAAAGGTTACATTTGGATCCTCAAGTCAGGAGATCAGGGTGCATTGTCGATACGCCATCAATATCACAACTGGATGAAAATTTGGCTGAACTGCACCATATCATTGAGAAACTCAATGTTAACATTATGCTAGTACTATGTTCTGAAACGGATCCTCTTTGGGAGAAAGTAAAAAAGACATTTGGTCCAGAATTGGGAAATAATAATATTTTTTTCATTCCTAAATTGGATGGTGTATCCGCAGTTGATGATGTATACAAAAGATCCTTGCAGAGGACATCCATAAGAGAGTACTTTTACGGCTCTCTTGATACAGCCTTGAGTCCTTATGCTATTGGTGTTGATTATGAGGATTTAACTATTTGGAAACCTAGCAATGTTTTCGATAACGAGGTCGGTAGGGTGGAACTGTTCCCCGTCACTATAACTCCAAGTAACCTACAGCACGCTATTATAGCCATAACGTTCGCAGAAAGAAGGGCAGATCAGGCAACAGTAATAAAATCGCCTATTTTAGGATTCGCTTTGATTACAGAAGTTAATGAAAAAAGGCGTAAATTAAGGGTTTTACTACCTGTCCCAGGCCGACTTCCCAGCAAGGCGATGATTCTAACTTCATATAGATATTTAGAGTAAGTAAAATTATCTGTTCAAGAGCCTTATATCAAATCCATACAAATATCGTACTGTACTGTCGAAGTATTGTTTGGGTGATTTTTATTTTTTAATTTTTCCAACGCTTATATATTAACAATATTGCCAATTTGTGTCTTTGACATTATTTGCGCTAGCTAAAAAACTGCTGCAGTTTCATCGAGGAATATAAAAAACGACGAGAGTTAAAAGGAAAAGGCAAATCAAAACTGATCAGAAAAATGAGTAAGTATGGTCCATTGGGTATTACTAACTTTATTACTCCGTACGATCTATGCATATTAATCCTAATACATGCTCACTGCTCACAAGATAATGGCATATCAGTGCCAACAGCAGTATTTCTTCGGTTAATATCCCCTACTAGACCTTCACTAGAATGGAATCCTCTGCTCAAGGATAATAGTAATTTAAGATCTTCATCTATTGTTCCTCCTCCTGTACTTCCTATTCTAGATAATATAATAAGGATACTGTTAGATGACAAGGATGGTAACAAAATAGCTCTGACATTAATGGGCTATTTGGAAGCAATTAATGGACTGGATTCAATCAACAGACTAATGATGGATTTAGAAAAGAACTGTTTGGTTAATAATTACAGGTCAATGAAAATGCGTACAACATCAACAAGAAGACAAATGACAAGAGCGAGTTTTTTAGGAACATTTTTGTCAACTTGTATACGCAAGTATCAAATTGGTGATTTTGAAATGAGGGAGACAATCTGGATTAATCTACAAAATTTCAAAACTGTATTTAAGCATACTCCGCTATGGCTACGATTTAAAGATAACGTTCATATTCAAAAGGTAAAAAACTGTCTTCTGGCTAACGACGAGATCTCGGTGGAGGATCAACAGATGGTGGAATTTTTCCAACACTTCAATAATGGTAATGACGCTGATTCAAAAACAATGAACGAAGAAAATTATGGGACATTGATTTCCATCCAACATTTACAATCAATAGTTAATCGACAAATTGTGAATTGGTTAGATAATACAGAATTTAATCTGATGGGTCAAGAAGAAACTAGTTCCACATATGAAGAACAAAGCGGACTAGTTTTTGATTTGCTAGATACGCTTTCATTGAACGATGCCACAAAATTCCCTTTGATTTTTATATTAAAGTATCTCGAAGCTATAAAAGAGAACAGTTATCAAACCGCACTAGATTCTCTACATAACTATTTTGATTACAAGTCCACGGGCAATTCTCAAAATTACTTCCATATCTCCTTGTTGTCCCTTGCCACCTTCCACTCAAGTTTCAATGAGTGTGATGCAGCGATAAATTCTTTTGAGGAAGCCACGAGAATCGCAAGGGAAAATAAAGATATGGAAACGTTGAATTTGATAATGATATGGATAATAAACTTCATAGAGGTGCACCCGGAATATGCAAACAGATTTTATATCACAGTAGAACAAATAATAAAATATCTGAAAAATAGTTCAGATGTAGAAGATGCCAATATTTTCAGTAACGCCTACAAGTTTGAAACATTGTTATCTATGGTCAAAGAATCGAAAACTGCTGAAGTTTCTAGTTCACTTCTGAAATTCATGGCTATCACTTTGCAGAACGTGCCTTCTCAAAACTTTGATCTTTTCCAAAGTCTTGTTAGCTATGAAGTAAAATTTTGGAAAGAACTGGGATACGAATCCATATCCGATGTATATGAGAAATTCCTGTCTAAAACATCCTCTTCCTCTTTAAGGAACTACGACTCTTCTATTATCAACCAAGATATAAAGGTAGCTTTCAAGGCACTTGAAGAAGACGATTTTTTAAAAGTAAAACAATACCTTTTGAAATCAGAATCACTGAAACTAGACTACGACCAAAAAATAAATTTGAAATATTTAAGAGTGAAGTATCTCGTTAAAATAGGTGACTATGACCTAAGCATGCGATTAATCAACCAATATGTCAAGGAGTGCTGTGAAGAAGTGGCGGATTCGAACTGGAGATTCAAATTTGAAATTGAAAGTATCAATGTTTTACTTTTAAGTGACGTAGGGATAAGAAGTTTGCCGAAGATAATAAAATTAATCGACGAATACAAAGAGATAGGAAATCCTTTGCGATGTGTAATATTATTGCTTAAATTATGTGAAGTTTTGATTCAGGTAGGGAAGAGTATGGAGGCAGAGTGCTTGATCAGCTGTAACCTATCAACCATTCTAGAATTCCCATTTGTAAGGAAGAAGACAGATGAGCTTTTGGAATCTCTTAGTGTTGAAGAGGATAGGGATGTTCAGATGACTTGACAATAACTATATAAAGCAAATAAATTAAATAAGCATAATAAACTGTAACTCTCTAACGGGTGCAAGTATAAGCACAACACCTCAATCATTTGTGAGCAAAGAAAATGATTTATAGCTGCACTTAGAAAATAAAGCAAATTAGGTGAAGTGTCTTTTTATTTTATTTTTTTTTTTCTATTAACAAACAAATGTCCATGTATATATATATAAACGAGAGAAAAATGATAGTGAAAAATAAATACCAGTTGGAACTTAAACTGATGTATTTAGGTAGCAGAAGGATAGAGTTACAGAAGGTGAAATTGTCAATACAGATACAAAAAAGAAACAAAAAGAACTTAAAAGGACACGTTTGAACTCATAATTCACCAACTGGTCGAATTAGTAATCGAAGTGGTGTTGTACCATTGTACGTTACCTGGAGAGGTAGTGGTAACAGAAGGTGCACCGGTGACAGTAACGTATTGAGTAGTCGTATTTGGGGTGACTGTAACGTACTGGGTAACGGGCTCATTGGTGACAGTGACAAACTTTGTGATTGGGACGCAACCATTGGAAGTTGAAGCCTGTTCAAAGGACTTGACCTTTGCATCTTTGTTGTTTGAATCTTCGTCACTGACACTTGCTGCAGTAGATGATGGAGACAAAGTAGTGGAGTCATGAAGGGTTAGCAGCAAAGTGGACGTGATAGTCGAGGTGGAGGTAATTTCATGGGTGGATTCTGGGGTTACAGATCCAGAGGCCGAAGAGGTGGACAAGGAGGAGGAGGCCGCATTGGTAATGGTGGCTGAAGTTGAGGTGAACCAGCTCGTGGAGTAGACCGTTGAGGTGACAAAAAAGGTAGTGGTGTCGTCGGCGTACGATATGGTAGTCTCTTGGGGCACCAAGGAGTAGCTGGGCGCTAAAGTGGTAGTTGTAGAAACAGTATTGTTTGAATAAATCGCTGACACAGAACTTGCGAAGGTTAAAAGAGCGAAAAAGACAACGGATTGAAGCATTTTTTTATTTTTGGTTGATAAAGAACGACTAAGGTGAGAGTGAAAGTGATGTGATTTTTAATTATGTAGTGTAATTGAAACAATAAAAAAAAACAAGGGAATGGACGAGACCTATTAATGGGTACTATGGCTCAAATAGCAAAAAAAATTTGTAAAATGGGTAAAAAAATGAGAGAAATACGCGAGAAACCTCTTGGTTGGATGTTGTGCTAAACTAGTTGCTTAAACGCTTGCAAAACTTTTTTATAGATAAAATATGCCAAGTGAAAAGAAAAGGAAGCAGAAGAGAAAAACTTAGAAAGGTAGAGGTAAGAAAGAATAAACCAAAATGTAAGCTAGGTGAGGGAAATATTTTGGAGCTTAAATATCTCGAACGACACTCACTCTCGTCAGAAAAATCTGTCGAGTAACTCAGACCACCTCCGATAGCATACCTTGTTTAGTTTCATAATCGGCAGAGACGTCATTCCTGCACAGAACGCCAAAATTCGTGGCCCCCGCGGTACCTGAATCAGGGCCAAGAATTTTGGCGTTTCGTGTTGTTGACATATTCCGAAAAAGGTATTGAGCCACAGGTCTTTCGCGTCTTCTAAGCCCCAAGATAAAGAAAATGCCGCCCTGCTTAATCACTGTTTTTTTTTGGAAAACCCTGAAGTATAGAAGTAGGGCATTGAAAGAAAAGATATGCGGGTAAGATATGAAAAAATTGAGGAAATGAGACCCAAGTGTACATGGGTATATATAAACAAATCATTATGGTGCATGATGCATCACTTACAATGCACACACACTATTGTCTTTGTAGAAACGGGGAAGACAATGGTTGTAGGCCTGATTGGTATTAGAGGCATCCGCAGTACGAGATATACGCCAAAGGCAGAATGTTAGACCCACGAATATTGCCATACTACGACCCGGCTGTGGAGAGGAAGATTGCTGTAGTAACGGGCGGAAATACGGGTATTGGGTGGTATACTGTCTTGCATTTGTATTTGCATGGGTTTGTCGTTTATATTTGTGGGAGAAACTCTCACAAGATTTCGAAAGCAATCCAGGAGATACTGGCAGAAGCAAAGAAGAGGTGCCATGAAGATGACGACGGTTCAAGCCCAGGCGCGGGCCCAGGTCCAAGCATTCAGCGTCTAGGGTCACTGCACTATATCCATTTGGATTTGACAGACTTAAAATGTGTGGAGAGAGCGGCACTTAAAATTCTCAAGCTGGAAGACCACATAGACGTGCTTGTTAACAATGCAGGGATTATGGCGGTGCCCTTAGAAATGACGAAGGACGGATTTGAAGTGCAATTGCAGACTAACTACATTTCGCACTTCCTCTTCACGATGAGATTATTGCCTTTACTGCGCCATTGTCGTGGCAGGATCATTTCCCTGTCCTCGATAGGCCATCATCTAGAGTTCATGTACTGGAAACTGAGCAAGACGTGGGATTACAAACCTAATATGCTTTTCACATGGTTTAGGTACGCGATGAGTAAAACCGCGCTAATCCAATGCACGAAGATGTTGGCCATCAAATACCCTGACGTTCTTTGTCTCTCCGTTCATCCGGGTCTGGTGATGAACACAAACTTATTCAGTTATTGGACAAGGTTACCCATCGTCGGTATTTTCTTTTGGCTGTTGTTCCAGGTCGTAGGGTTCTTTTTCGGCGTATCGAACGAACAAGGTTCACTAGCTTCTTTGAAGTGTGCATTGGACCCGAATTTATCTGTGGAAAAAGATAACGGGAAGTACTTCACCACGGGGGGTAAAGAATCTAAATCGAGCTACGTTTCTAACAATGTCGACGAAGCGGCATCGACTTGGATCTGGACCGTTCATCAACTAAGAGACCGTGGTTTCGATATATAACAAGACGGAAAGATTGAAAGAGTAGATAGATGTACATTTTATTTAAATATTAGTTAGTCGTTATTGTAACTGGTAATCAGAGCAAGAAGTTTTTCTGTACTTTGTTCTCTGCAGGCAACTAAGTTACGGGCCGACAAAGGCTTATGATGTGCGTTTTTTATTCAATTGATAGATTCAGTCAGCATTGACGTAATGGGAAGGCTAAAAAAAGAGAAGACTGAATTTGGAAACTTATTCCTCAAAGCAGACCAGTACTTCCACCGCATTTCTGTACTTAACCAAGCACGACAGTGGTCTATCAGGCTTGGATCTTTCACTACACTTCCGCCAAAGTTTTTTTTTTTTTCCCTGTTTATCCCAGATCACGTTTGTTCCATTAAGGAGGTTTACTATCATCTCATTTCCATTTACACATACACTTACATATACATAAGGAAACGCAGAGGCATACAGTTTGAACAGTCACATAAATGTCAGGAACATTCAATGATATAAGAAGAAGGAAGAAGGAAGAAGGAAGCCCTACAGCCGGTATTACCGAAAGGCATGAGAATAAGTCTTTGTCAAGCATCGATAAAAGAGAACAGACTCTCAAACCACAACTAGAGTCATGCTGTCCATTGGCGACCCCTTTTGAAAGAAGGTTACAAACTCTGGCTGTAGCATGGCACACTTCTTCATTTGTACTCTTCTCCATATTTACGTTATTTGCAATCTCGACACCAGCACTGTGGGTTCTTGCTATTCCATATATGATTTATTTTTTTTTCGACAGGTCTCCTGCAACTGGCGAAGTGGTAAATCGATACTCTCTTCGATTTCGTTCATTGCCCATTTGGAAGTGGTATTGTGATTATTTCCCTATAAGTTTGATTAAAACTGTCAATTTAAAACCAACTTTTACGCTTTCAAAAAATAAGAGAGTTAACGAAAAAATTTACAAGATTAGATTGTGGCCAACTAAGTATTCCATTAATCTCAAAAGCAACTCTACTATTGACTATCGCAACCAGGAATGTACAGGGCCAACGTACTTATTTGGTTACCATCCACACGGCATAGGAGCACTTGGTGCGTTTGGAGCGTTTGCAACAGAAGGTTGTAACTATTCCAAGATTTTCCCAGGTATTCCTATTTCTCTGATGACACTGGTCACACAATTTCATATCCCATTGTATAGAGACTACTTATTGGCGTTAGGTATTTCTTCAGTATCTCGGAAAAACGCTTTAAGGACTCTAAGCAAAAATCAGTCGATCTGCATTGTTGTTGGTGGCGCTAGGGAATCTTTATTAAGTTCAACAAATGGTACACAACTGATTTTAAACAAAAGAAAGGGTTTTATTAAACTGGCCATTCAAACGGGGAATATTAACCTAGTGCCTGTGTTTGCATTTGGAGAGGTGGACTGTTATAATGTTCTGAGCACAAAAAAAGATTCAGTCCTGGGTAAAATGCAACTATGGTTCAAAGAAAACTTTGGTTTTACCATTCCCATTTTCTATGCAAGAGGATTATTCAATTACGATTTCGGTTTGTTGCCATTTAGAGCGCCTATCAATGTTGTTGTTGGAAGGCCTATATACGTTGAAAAGAAAATAACAAATCCGCCAGATGATGTTGTTAATCATTTCCATGATTTGTATATTGCGGAGTTGAAAAGACTATATTACGAAAATAGAGAAAAATATGGGGTACCGGATGCAGAATTGAAGATAGTTGGGTAATAATGAATTCATTGGAAAACACAAAATATGTTAGAATAAATAAGGATTTTTTAGTGTTTGGGCTGTATATCTTAAGTAAGAGTATTAACTTACAGGAATACTGGAGTTCTCGTTGAATATTAGTGATTGTTTTACGTAAATTTCATTTATTTAAAGCTTTTACATTAGAAGTTGTTTGAATGTAAGTTTAGGAAAGCACTACATAGCTTACCAGGCAAAGCGTAACTGAGAGGCAGTAAATACCGGTGGTTTCCATATGAGTCTATTAGGGTCTATTGTCCTTCTCTTTTTGGCTTTAAGTCGATTGTACCTATCTAAAATATCTTCATTCAGGAAAATAATATGCTGACCCTTGTAATATCGCAGGATATTCAGTGTCTTTGCTGTGTGTAATATATCTGTAGTGGTCATCGAAGTCATGGAGCTTATTTCGTCTATAGTAATTTCCTTCTGGTGTTCCACTAATAGCGTTATGAGAGTGTCCGACCAATAGGCTCTATAGGATAAGAGACCCAAATCAGACAAAGGTTTCTCGGGAGAACCAACTTTGTTTTCCTTTTTCGACAATTCATACGAAAATTCAATCAATAACTTACCATATCCCATCCTTTGGTATTGTGGTAGTGTTAAGATACATGCAACATTGTAACCATCCGCGGATTCTTTTTCCTTGGAAAAATATCCCACCAGATGGTGACCCAACTCATCTCGTCTCGTCATGCAATAAAACAAAAACGGATCAACGTCATAGTATAATGTTTTGTGATCTAGGAAAAGTTTGGAAAGTAAACACAAGTTTCGACACCAAGTCCTTTGCTTTCTACCATCGATTTCAAAGAATGAAACATAATCGTCTCTGTAGATTTCATTTCCTGGCGGATGTCTTAATGTACATTTCTTCCTGTAGCGTTCGTATTGTTTCTTAGATCCAAAATACTGCAACGTGAAATCGTCGATATATATAAAATCTTCATCAGTTAATTCAATAGGATATGGAGAAAAGTACCATGGTTCTATTTCATATTTCCCCATAATGATTCGATTGAGATTTCTAACTCGAGCCACCTCATGTGGATTTTGTGTCATAGAGCCGGAGGTTCTAAGCTTTTTTATCTCATCCTCGTGTGATATGTTCTCATCTTTTATTCCCTGTACATTTAGATTATCTAAGTCCATAACATCCGTATTTTCTCTTGAGAAACCATCTACACCATCTTGCAGAGAGTCTTGTGGCGTTTCACTAGTATTTGTTGCCTTCTTCTTTTTTTGTTTCTTATTATCTTCATCAGTAGCCTTTAGTTTCGGATATAGTACTTCTTTATCCAGGTTTATTCTGTCAGTGGTAATCCACTCATCTAAACGCTTGTTGTAATTAACATAGTGAACATAGAATTTTGGTGGTGCTTTTCTTGTGTTTATGGATAAAATTTCAGCTAATCGTTCTTCATCATTTTTTTGGACCCAGCATTGACATTTGATAATAATATCATCTACTGAGTTTATCTTTTTGGCAATACCAGGTTCTTCTTTTCCGTCATGGGACATCGATGATTTCTTGCAGTATTTCCGAGAATGGTAGCACAGGAAGCGTCTAAAGAATGGTAAAGCTCTTTTCTATTCTCCTTTGATTACTATAATAATATACACCTTTTAGCAATATTCGTTTTGCATTTGCTCCGCCGGAAGCCGTTTTCATCTTTTCAACGGGCGGGTAGTAATTTGGAAAATTTTCCATCATTATAATAATGATGAAATAGTCAATAGGTACAGCTCATCGATTAATTATAATCACGTTGTTCCTTCCCAAGAAAAAAAGCAATATCTGTTGCATGCCATGTCTGACTCCTCAGAAGCCACTGTAAAGAGACCCCTTGATGCTCACGTAGGACCTTCCGAAAATGCTGCAAAGAAGTTGAAAATTGAGCAACGTACTCAGGCAGATGGTATTCACGAAGCAGATGTCGGTATTACTTTGTTCTTATCTCCAGAATTGCCAGGATTTAGAGGCCAAATTAAGCAGCGTTATACTGACTTTTTGGTCAACGAAATAGATCAAGAAGGTAAGGTCATTCACTTAACTGATAAAGGATTTAAAATGCCAAAGAAACCACAACGCTCTAAAGAAGAGGTCAATGCAGAAAAGGAGTCTGAAGCAGCTAGAAGACAAGAATTCAACGTCGACCCCGAATTAAGAAATCAATTGGTGGAGATATTTGGTGAGGAAGATGTATTGAAAATAGAATCCGTTTATCGCACGGCTAATAAAATGGAAACGGCAAAAAATTTCGAAGATAAATCTGTTAGAACTAAAATTCACCAACTGTTACGTGAGGCATTTAAAAATGAATTAGAATCTGTGACTACTGATACTAACACTTTTAAGATTGCAAGATCAAATAGAAATTCAAGAACCAATAAACAAGAGAAAATTAACCAAACCAGGGACGCTAACGGTGTAGAAAATTGGGGATATGGCCCCAGTAAAGATTTTATTCACTTCACTCTACATAAAGAAAATAAGGATACTATGGAAGCTGTCAATGTTATAACAAAGTTGTTAAGAGTTCCAAGCCGTGTAATTAGATATGCAGGTACTAAGGATCGTAGAGCAGTAACGTGCCAAAGGGTTTCGATTTCAAAGATTGGTTTGGATAGACTAAATGCTTTAAATAGGACTTTAAAAGGAATGATTATCGGAAATTACAATTTTTCGGATGCAAGTTTGAATCTGGGAGACTTGAAGGGAAATGAGTTCGTTGTTGTTATTAGAGATGTTACCACCGGCAATAGTGAGGTATCACTGGAAGAAATTGTGTCTAACGGCTGTAAGTCTTTATCAGAAAATGGGTTTATCAATTATTTTGGTATGCAGAGATTCGGTACATTCAGTATTTCTACGCACACAATTGGTAGAGAATTGCTCCTTTCAAACTGGAAGAAGGCTGCTGAGTTGATTTTATCTGACCAGGATAACGTGCTTCCTAAATCTAAGGAAGCTAGGAAGATTTGGGCAGAAACTAAGGACGCGGCTTTAGCATTGAAGCAGATGCCAAGACAGTGTCTCGCAGAAAATGCGTTACTATATTCTTTATCTAATCAAAGAAAAGAAGAAGATGGAACTTATTCTGAGAACGCTTATTATACTGCTATTATGAAAATTCCCAGAAATTTGAGAACTATGTATGTACATGCCTACCAAAGTTACGTCTGGAATTCTATTGCTAGTAAGCGGATAGAACTACATGGTTTGAAGTTAGTTGTAGGTGACCTTGTCATTGATACTAGTGAAAAGTCACCACTAATTTCTGGGATTGACGATGAAGACTTTGATGAAGATGTCCGTGAAGCTCAGTTCATTCGTGCAAAAGCAGTAACTCAAGAGGATATCGACTCAGGTAAGTATACCATGGAAGATGTCGTGTTACCATCGCCGGGTTTTGATGTGCTTTATCCTTCCAACGAAGAATTGAAGCAACTGTATGTGGATATATTGAAAGCAGATAATATGGACCCATTTAATATGAGAAGAAAAGTTCGCGATTTTTCATTGGCTGGCTCTTATAGAACTGTTATTCAAAAGCCAAAGAGTTTAGAGTATAGAATAATTCACTATGATGATCCTTCTCAACAATTGGTGAACACTGATTTGGACATCCTGAATAACACCAGAGCAAAAGAAAGCGGCCAGAAGTATATGAAAGCCAAGTTGGACAGATATATGCCAGATAAAGGCGGTGAGAAGACTGCGGTGGTGTTAAAATTTCAATTAGGAACCTCCGCATATGCCACCATGGCATTACGTGAACTCATGAAGCTTGAGACTTCTCGCCGTGGCGACATGTGTGATGTTAAGGAGAATATCTAAGGTTATACGAGGTGCAATATTCATGTATATTAGTTTACTTTTTTTGTCGGAAGCTCTTTCCCTCATACACTATTGTTGTGTCCGTGTCGTGTCACTTCAGGCGTCGGTAAATATGTATCTGCGCATCGCACACAAAGATAAAGCCTTTTTAAATATAAACAACACCTTCTAGATATATCTTATCAAAGGATACAACCACGTTTCTCAACAAGAAGGACCTAATAGAGGAAAATTATTATACTGTAGCTATCAATATTTTATAAACAAAAAGACAGATATATTCTCGCGTATTGAAGTCGGGAATCCAACGAAGGTAAAATAATAATAAAATACGAAGCATTTAATCCGGTCAAATGTACAAGAACTATTATTCAAACACAGAAGTTTATAAAAAGCATAAAGACTCTGGAAGTTTGAGGAAGAAAGCTTTGAGATCGAGAAGATCATCTTTTTTTTCATTTTTCAATGACTCGTCTAGTTCGAATGGAAACGAATTCATAGGTTTTAGACGATTTGCAAAAGCATATCTGTTTGGTCGCGAGATAGGTTCATGTGGTACAGATTCATATACACCAGTTGGGGCAAATGTAAACAAAAGACGTTTAAAAAAAGAAGGTAAAAACGATCAACAGCTTTGGAAAAGGCAGCACCATTCACAGGGTTGTTTTTTTCCCATAGATGATGACAGTAATAAGCAAACAGAAGCAGCCGTCAACAAATTTTATGAGAATGGAGAATACGTTAATCAGGATTTAATTTTCAAGGGAAAAGTATATCCAGAAGAATCAGAGGTTGTTGATGAGAAAACGGCAGGTTCTCAGAATCCCGCTCTTCTCAAAACAAGATCAATTTCATTAAACGATATACCGCGCGGCACAGGCATCTCTAGTGTATTGTCTCAAGTACGCGGAGGTTCCTTAGAAAGAATTATTGTCTATAGGTACGATACTCCGGAACGTTCTTTGCATAAAGTTGATCTTTTCTTCTTAAATTACGAGGGAGCTCAATCTTTTATGAGATACGCAAAAACAAATATTTTTAAAGTTAATGGAGTTCAATTAAAACCAGAATGGATATTCCTCGAGAGCACATATGAAAACATAATGAAAGAGCAATCTGTCAACAGAATAATAGAAGAGGAAAAGTTCATATCAAGATGTTTGATAGTGAAAAAAAGCTCGACAACAGCAATGCCTAACAAATCAAATCTGAATAAAGGGCAAACTTTAGAAAACATTGATATTCAAGAATTAGAAAAAGATTTTCAGAATTTTGGAGAGGTTCTAGAAATTACGCCTATTGTATCAAGAAAATTATGCGTATCTATATTCTTTTACGATATTTCCAGTGCTATGAGAGCTATGGAAGAATACGAACAAAAGGGCTCATATCTATATAATAAATATTTTAAAACATGGACAATATGGTACGGGAAAGATATTACAGACCAGCCTTGCATTGACTTGTAGTACGAATTTTTAAGTTGATAACTAAATTACTCTTCAACAAATAAATAAATGCAAATGAAGTCCATTATGTACGATTTTTAAAGTGCAAGTTACTTTCAAATTACTTTACATCTATTCTATCAAAAACGACCAATAATCCGCCAACAAGATGTAATGAACCAGTTACAAATATATCAGCAGGTTCATCGTATAGCGTTTCAATCAATTCATTTGCTTCCTCTATACTAGCCGTTACATGCGTTTTAGCACGATTATCGTCTATTTTGTTCCAATTCTTGACTAATGACTCCTGGACTTTCAATTTTTCTACATCTTCTTGAGAAGTGTTCATGGAAACGAGGTCAGCGCTGTATGAGCCTGATTTCCAAGTGACATTAGTAGTAAATATCACATCATCGAACGTTATTTCTGGCGAAACAGATGAGTACAGGTTATTCACAAGAGCGTTGGCATCTCTGCTTTGTTGGTTGAAGAGCAAGATCTTCTTTCTCTTCGACAATCGAACCATATCTCTGAACCATGTTGATGCAGCTACCATACTATCTTTGGTGTGAGCACCATCAATGTACCAAACGTTTTTTCCCTTTTCTAGTACTTGACATCTGCCTTCCCACTTAGTATTTTGTAGACCGATTATGAATTTTTCTGGAATCGATGCATTCGAACTGCATTTGATCTTCTCCTCCAATATATTGGACGTATGCAAGATCTCAGAAGCCAGCATAACGGCAAGGGAGGCGTTACTTTTTTGAAACTCGCCAGCAATTCCAAGCTTGACATTTTCCAACTGTTTAAATGGGGGTACTTCTGTTAGCGTTGTTTTGCGCTCCTCAGCTCTTTCTTTCAATATTGTTAATCCCTGAGGAGGTTGTTTCTCAACGGTGAATGCTGGTGCTCCAGATTTGAAAATTCCTCCCTTATTCCAAGCAATTTCTTCAATAGTATCACCAAGCATGAAAGTATGGTCTATTCCTAATAGTGTAACACCGCAGACAATTGGCTTTTCAATTATATTAGTGCTATCCAATTCACCTCCGACGCCGACTTCGTAGACACAGCTTTTGCAGTCCTCTTGTATAAAAGTGTGAAATGAAAGCAATGTGAGGAACTTGAAATAGCCAGGCTTACTTCCCGGGATCATGTGCGGGAATTTATCCAAAGAAGAGGTTGTACTATCTAGACGGTCCCAAACCTCAAAGAAGTACTTCGCAAATTTTTCTTCAGAAATTGGCTCCCCATTTATTCTTATTCTTTCTCTCACTGACTTAAGATGTGGAGACGTATATAGCCCGATACGTGGTAATTGTTCTTTATATTGTCCTAGAATTGATGAAGTAAATGCGGCAGTAGAACCTTTACCTTTTGTTCCAGTGATATGAACAATATTTAATTTATTGAAATCCGATGCAGAGTAACCAATTCTTCGAGACCATTCATGCATTTCCAATAATGTCATAGTGTTTTTACGATCACCAGTTTGACGGATAGCCATGATGTTGGCATAATTGGACTGCAAAGAGTTTAGCGCAGTAACAGCGTCTCGATAAGTTTTTCCAACCATCCTTAATGGATTTTTGATTATCATCAAGTCGAAGAGAAATTTTATATACACGAAGGTGAACCTTAAGAGTGCGTTTGTTTTCCATCTTTCTGGATGGCTAAATCGGTCATGGTTCAATATGATTTTTTTCAAATTCATCCGAAACGAAGTAATCAAATTAGGGTAATTTTTTTTTCCTTTATGCATAATAAAGCAATGTTCTTCAGTGAGCTTCAGAAATAAGACAATTAAAGCGACAGATAATATTAAAATGATAGATAGTTTTGAGGGTATAGACTTATAAGACGAATTCTATGGGGTAGAAAAAGATAAAATTACAGGTAATAAGTGATGATATCGGAGGAAAAAACAATCAATCACCAAAATAATATGCGCGACGAGAAAACTTTTACTTGTTTTATGATGAGAGAGGAGGTGGTACTTGTCTCAGAACTTCCTATTGAGGAACGTCAAACACAGCTTGTACCCAGCAGCGGTACATTTTTAGTTGCCTTTTTCTGTTAACCAACAACCTTCTATCAGTTCCAATTTTATTTTCCAAGAAGTACTTTTTCGTGAAAATTTCTCTTAGTTTTTCTTCAGAGAAAAAATAAACTCTTGTACCATCACCTCTAACGTAGAAGTTCTCTTCTAGGATTCTGTTCTTTTTGAATCTAACTTGAGTTAAATCATATGCACCGTAATCACGAAATATGATCTTACCGCCTGGTTTCAAAATTTTGTGAAGGTTATCCATGGCTTGATCCCATTGGTTTGGTGCTAAAGCACTAAAAACGAAGATCATTACTGCAATATCCACAGAATGAGGTTCGACGCCATCAGGTAAATTACCGTCAGGATTGGCCAAATCCCATACTGTTGCGTGGCCGTACTTGGGGTTGAACTGTTCAGAATTTTTAACTAATTCGACGGCTCTTGGAGCAAAATCTGCGGCTATTATCCTCAAGTTTTCGTTCTCATTATCTTTCAAGATCGGGAAAAAAGTGTTACCTGCCCCACAGCCAATTTCAAATATTGTAACGGGTTCTGCGTCTTTTCTGGTAGATGCGTATAAGATTGGAAATTCAATTTGTAACCACTTTCTGTCCTTGAAAAAGTTTTCCTTGTTGTTTTTATAAAAAATGTCCCAATAACGTGCCGGATTTTCATTGTATAGTTTTTTGTCAAACTCAGGTACAGGATGCTTAAACTGCTCTTTGATTTTTTCCTCCGCCTGCTGGACTTGTTCTTCACCCCACTCAACATTATCCCAAGCGTTATGATCCCAAACGTCAGATTCCTCGGTCAAGTTACGTTTTCCAAATTCAAAGGGTAAGTCGCGGCCTATTCTTGAACCTTCTGTATCTGATTTTTCGAAATCAGATTTTTCTACTGCATTCTGATCGCCTGTGTTATCACCTCTGCCCTCGTGCGCAATATTCTCTAACGTCTCTTCTTTAACGTCCTGAGTTAACGCTTTCAAATGCTCCCTATTATGCTGTTGATCAATGCCTAAGACAAGAGTCACCAACAACTTCCAAATCATTCACTTCTTGAATGGCGGAGGTTGTTGATGACGTGGTGTCGCCGGTTGTATCATCATTTTCACCGGTTTTGGTGCTGTCGTCGACATTAGCGTTGGTGTTAACATTTCCATTTCTCTTCTTCTTGTTTTTTTTTTTGTTTTTTTTCTTCTTATTCTTAGAAGTCGTGGTACTTGTAGAGCCATCATTAGCTTGTTGAGAAGCGTTTTCGGCATTTTCAGTTTCTTTGCCATTAGATTGCTCGATGTCAGCATCTTCTTCAGATTGAGAATATTCTTCGGCTGGTTCAGATGCATTATTTGCAGATTCTTCTTCTGATTCATCATTTTTTTCGTTTTCTTTTTGTTTAGGAGTAGCAATCCCTTCAGTTTCCTCAGCCACACCTTCTTGAATAGCATCGGATTCTTCAACACTACTTGCAAGAACTTCAGCGCCAGTATTTTCCATTTCTTTATATTCTTGAAAATCATTAACGTTGATGTCAGCATTTTCACCTTTAGAATCTATTTTATTCTCGCTCATGGAGCCCTCTTCTTCGTCTTCTTCGTTAGTTTCAGGTTTTGGGAGGTTTGTTTCCAATGGTTTCTCAGCAGTTCTACTACTGTTAGTTGTTTCTGGTTCATTCTCAAACTCTTCATTTACGTCAACCTCTTGCGGAACAGCAGTAGACTCTTGTTGATGCAATTCTTTGGTTTCATCGTTTGATTTGAGAGGCTTTGATGAACTGTTTGTATCAACGGTAGCATCGCCTTCTTCCTTTGAGATGCTTTCGAATTTCTTGATCAAATCTGCGACACCCATTTTAAATCAATTTGTAATAGCTTATTTGGTATACAATTGTATTGGAAGTTTCACAGCTATAGTGCCACTTCTTGTTTACATTAAAAAAAGAACCTCGTGTCCAATCCTACGTTTTTTTCTTGGTTTTGACAAAGCTTTTTTTCAGCGCCGAATTCTCTCACTTGAGAGAGGAGTTTTGAACGATGAATGATGCTTTAGTGCTAACTTCTTTGGGCTTTATATAGTGATTTACGCTTATATACTATGTTTTTGCAATACTCCCACACGTTTATTGTCTTGGCGACGACCATGGCATTTTACACTTAATTTTTGTTTCAAAATATTCCTCGTCATCCTCGATTCCCTCGATCCTCTTGCCGTTTTCTTTGCAGAAAATATTCTGAGCGTACGGTGCAGTTCTGTTAAATGGGTTGCGAGATCTTTTCTTGGTGAGTAATCTATCCTTTGTAGCGTACCAATCTGAAGAAAATAAGCTTAGTGCATTTTTATCTTCCATTTGTACTAGATCATCATAGTATTTTGAAAGTTGTGTTTGGTTGTAGTTTGCTGGTTTAGGGTCAATTCCTATGTAGGTTATGTTTGATTGTGGGTAATCAATGGCCTTGGCATGACAGCTGATGAATCTTGGCATCTTAAACGCAAACCCTATTATAGTTATTTTCTGTGGGAATTTTTTATTCACTTCCTCAAATCTATATATAGAATAAATTAAATTATCAAATGAGTCCAGCGAGAACTCTTCAGTAGTGATTGAACCACCATAGAACAATTCATCAACATTTACATTTTGACTTGATAGCAAGTTTTTGACCTCTTTTAATAAAAGACGCAGCTCGTTATCAAAGTTTGGAACATCGATGTTATCATTGCTCATCACATATCTAATCAACTTTTCAAATAAAAAATAGTAGCTTTGTGCCTCAGATATAGCGCCTGCCTCTTTTTTCGTTTGGGATCCACTGAAGATAACGGTAGCGGTGTCGAATCTTTGTAGGAGTAGTTTAATAGCAGTTAGGCCATGTTTGATGAATGCTAAATGATCATTACCCTCATACTGAAACGGAGCTAAATGCCAGTATTCAGGTAATTGACCCAAATTAACTGAATTATCACTAGGATGCGATGAGGACTTCCATATTGAGTGGCATGGCACTAAAATAAGTTCGACTTTTTCGTCCATTGAGTACATTCAATTTTCAATTGTTTGATGGTAGTTAAGATTTCTTGTCCTTTTTTTTTCGAGATTCTTTTTTTACTGCATATTCTATTCAATTCTTTTTATCTCTTCAAAAAAAAAAGTTGCAGGAATACATTTTATCCAAAAAATCGGTGGTGAGTTACAAAAATTCTCAGTGAATGGTTTGACTTGTAACTTCATTGGGATGTTTTTTCTACATCTTGTTATCGGACTTGAAGATTATTTAATTCTTTTTTGTTGAATTACGAGCTTCAAAACCAAAAGTTAAAAATAAAAACGCTTGCATTTTCCCTTAAAAAAAGCAATGCAAACATCAATTAGTATTAATTTTTGATATTTATTCTTTTAAAAACATTTATATTATATAGTAATTTCGTTCTCCCTCATCCACAAATTTTTATCAAACCTCCAATGCAATGCGGTTGAAACATCTTTCTTATCATCTTTGCCGCCAATCAATGTCCCACTTGGCACATTTTTCACAGAAAGCTGCAGTTTGGACGCCAATTTCCTAAAGGCATCATCTTCACTTGCTTTCTCTACATCATTTGATGTATTTTCATTCATGTAGTCCACTTGTTTGAACCATCTTCTTTGCCATTCCACACCTTTTACGCGTTCTTGTTCTCTCAAGGCTCTTTGCTTATTTTCTAGTTCTTCCTTAGTCTTTTTTATCATACTAATATTTCCTTGTCTGATTGCTTCTGCCACATCCTTCCATGCCCTCCTACTTTCCAGAGGATGTTGTTCTTCGATTGGCTTAACTAATAAATGTTCAGTAGGAGTTTCCGATGAATCGTAAAACTGATGTGAAACTTGCGAGTCTTTTTTTATAATTGTTGAAACACCTGACCATTGGCCAGAGATTAGGTATAGCGCATTTTCTTTATGACTATGCTCTTGTGGGCTTCTGTAAATTCTTGCCTTAAAGGAGTTCTTCTTCCCTGTGAAATACCCCCTTCCTGAAAATTCTATAACACATAACATACCATTTGATGACTGTATGAATGACCTGCCTCCTAATTCAACAAATGGAGAAGCGACTAAAATACCTTCGATATGCAAAGGCGGGGTTGTAATCAGGTAGGTCTCATCTTTAATCTTCAAAATGACATGCCCGTATGGTTTGACCGTTAGCGTCAATGTTTTGGTAAAACCAGTTTTAATTTGATTGTATCCTTGAAGAGAAACATCATTTTTTTCATTAAAAATCGAAAATGCTGTCATAGGTGGATGATGTGAAACTTGCTCACTTAAAAGAACCGTTTCACCAAACTCTGGATGCTCATCATTTTTCCACTTTCCAACAAATACCTCACCCAAGAATGGGTTCAAAGGCTTCTTTTCAGAACCCATCGATTCGCTTCTAGAGCAGTATTGAGATCTCAAAGTAGAAATAAACCACCTAACAACCGCCAACATCTGCGCCACTTCCTTTGATTCCACATTTGGGTCAAAGGGACAGTGATCTTTGTAGTTTTCACCATCAATAAACGAAGGCTCCAGAAATAAAGCTGGATGTTCAGCCCAATACTGAGAAAACTCTGTTAAGGAAGTGGGAGAAAGAATAAACGGTGGTGCAGACAAAGACGATAGATCTCCGTTGAACGAACTTATCGATTTCAAAAAAGAAGTCCAAGAAGATGAGCTTGCGTGTTGAGACATTTTCGTTTGTAATCTAGCAGGATACACTTAGATGACTTAGATATATGGAGCTTCAAGTAGGGAAAGAAAGATCGGACTCAGACAGGTTGAAAAGAAGACCCAACTGGATCCGGGACAGCAAAGTACAAAACAAGATAGTTTATAAACCTTCTCTTTTAACGACTGTTTGACGGCATACCTTGCTCTTTTGTTGAATGCAGGGAACGAGGCCAAAACAATGGTTTTTGTTTAAGCGCGTCAAATTCGACAATGGTGATCACAAACGATTGCTATTATTTAACATAGCGACAGGCGTTGTTGAAGAAATACTGCAGGTGAGGCTGAAAGGTCGTTTAGGTGTCAAACGGTTACCCTACGAACAGTTCGCGTCTTGGAGCCCAATAAAAGAAAATGAGGCTTATCAGTTCTATCACTATTTAACATATTAAAAAAAATATACGGGCGGAGAGGTTTCATTTACGATTGTATAGAGTGAATTCGAAGCAATAACCTTTTTCTTCCAGCGAGTAGCGTTGATCACAGTCTGTTTCGGGCAACTCTACTTTAGGGGGAAGAAATTCTTTCAGCTGGGCCGGATCTTGCTCGCTAAATACTTCTTCCAATTTCTTCGCATCAAGGAAAGTGTCCATTGCAGGAGTTGCGTTTTTATCTAATGGATTTATTTTCGTGATGAGCCAATGATCTGTAATGGAGAAGATTTGACTATAAACTTCGCCACCCCCAATCACGTAGATTCTTTCCAGATGCTCCTTAAAATTGCTTTCTAGGTTCATTATTGCGTTTGCCAATGAATTACTTTGGACTATTGATCTCTCTTTATCGTGGACAAAATCGTCCTTGAAGCTTCTCGATATAATGACATTCATTCTATTGGGCAGTGGGCGAAACTTGGGCGGTATGGATTCCCATGTCTTCCTTCCCATTATCAAAGCATTTTTTTTGTTTGGATCTTTCGTCAATGAAGTGACCTGTCTGAAATACTTCATTTCACTGGGCAACCTCCATGGTAGACCTCCACGAAATCCTATCCCCATCTCCGGCTGTAAACATGCCACAATTCCTACAATAGGAATCTTTCCTCCAGCCATGCTCGTAGTTCGTTGCGCTCTTCAATTTCTCTTATTATCATGCAAAGCATAATGTTAACTACAGAAAATAATGAAACGTTTCCCTTTGGCCAGCGATGCCATCTCACGCACGTAAGGATGCAAAGCGATTTTTTTGTTTTCGCATCCGTCGCTCTTGACGAATTTTAGGTGGAGTCATACTATCAAGAACCTATACATTAAGCTAACCAAGACTACATTTAATTATACTTACACACCAACTAATCCAATTTCTTAACTGAAAACCAAACCTTTGGTTTTAAACAATTTAGAAAAGGAAAAAAGTGGTTAACTTGTCAGACTGCCATTTGTACCCACCCATAGAGCCCTATCCCTTCAAAAAAGAAGTACATAGGATGGGTCAAGATCATCGCGCCATAAAATATTGTAATTACTTCCAAAGGAAAAAACTACAAATGCAACGGCAAAGCAAAATTTTTATTCAAAATTATAGATGGCCGAACCGCTAAGGATTGCGGACCAAGCTAATTTAGATTCAATTTCGGTTTCTCACTCTGGGGTACAAAGGTTATGGGACTCATCAACCAAGTTGGATTCAGTGGCTCTTTTGAAGAGTCAAAGAGTGACGATTCCTATAGAAATGATCCTACTGTAGAATGTGTTAGTCAAAAGCTGCTGCAATGGTTGAATTTAATTTTTCAAAAAACCTGCTCCGAAATGAAAACTCTAGTACCTAAGACTTTTAGGTGCTATAGTTTTCAAATCCTGGTTTTTTGTGGGTAAAATGTTTGGGGTATATTACATACTGAAGTACGTCGACACAGATTTTAAGTAGAAACAAGAAGAAAACATAATGGAAAAGATGTACTAAATCTAATTGACAGCAGAATACAAAGCCTTTATATATGTCTGGTGGGGGAAAGCAAATGAGAAAATTTTCAGGATTTGCCTTTGCCTTAAGGCGCTGTATGTGAAAAGAAAAAAAATCAGGGTTAATAGTAAAAGGTATGTGGGGTATGGGGGGGTGAAAAAATTTTGACGGCCTGTATAAACCCATACAATCAGCCCATACATACTACTGATATTTTTATAAAAAAAGAATCAATATTTTTTTTGAAACGTACGGTATATTGTGAGAAAGCTTTACCGGTAGACGGGCAATCAGAATTTGTTCTGCCTGGAGACCGCTTCTCTTTACACCATCTTCTTCCGGCCAGTGCAACAGAGCGTCACTGCTGGGGGGAACTCTGCCTGGGTACCATGTGCTTTTCCTTCTATGACTTTACCCATCCATGGTGGTTTGTGCTGGCCTCTCCATGCCTCTGCGTGCAGGTGTGACATGTGAAGGGTTCTTGCTTTCAAAGTAACCTCTGTACCGTAGTGAGGCTACCTATGGCTTGCACCAGTTACGCTTAGCACCAGATTTTGAAAAAACGATTATTATAGCAGATAAAGGTCCGAAAACAGTTTCTTTGCTTAAACAACCTTTGCAAAAGTAGAACCAGATAAATCATAGATAAAATGGCTGAATCCCATAGACGTATGTTATGAAATTACTATATGATGAATGTTGCCGTGGAATAGGCTGATTCGAGCTTAGAAGACATTATTGATATTGGATAAAACATGTGTTATAGTTGGGGCCCGCACTTGTTGGACAACTGTTATTAAAGAATATGAATATATTAAATAGTGCATGGTTTTGCGATGAGAAGAACAGAATGAACAAGTTCCATAGGAAAAAAATTCAAAAGAGAAAGGTATTATAAATGATCAGTTTACCTTCTAGGGAAAAAAGAAGGAGATAACCTACCTGATATGAAATTCCACCAAGTAGTAGGAGGCACCAGGAAATGCATTTTTACATGAAACTGCGCGTGCCAGAAATGTTAAGATAGCGTATATATATGTCATTTGAGGTCGCTTCTGACATAACTGCGTCCCTTTCCATCATGGGCTCAATGAAATGTCGAATTATTTCACTCTGCAACGTGCTCATGAAAGTACAACCTTACTAACAGCTTTATTTATGAATTGACAAATTCTATTCTACTTTTATTTTGATAGTATACGTTAAAGGTAAGCACTTATCCTACCAAAGATCTAAGAGAGTTAACAACCCAAATGTCTCTTTGATTAAGATTGAAGGTGTTGCCACTCCACAAGAAGCTCAATTCTATTTGGGTAAGCGTATCGCCTACGTTTACAGAGCTTCCAAGGAAGTCAGAGGTTCCAAGATTAGAGTTATGTGGGGCAAAGTCACCAGAACTCACGGTAACTCTGGTGTCGTTAGAGCTACCTTTAGAAACAACTTGCCAGCCAAGACTTTCGGTGCCTCTGTCAGAATTTTCTTGTACCCATCTAACATTTAATTAAGTTAAACCAAAACAAAATTATAATTATTGTTATTAATATTGTATAAAATATAAAAAATAAGCATTCATATATATATCCTTATTCTTTTGTTTATATTTTGAGTTCTTACTCCATTTCGTTTCATACAATCTTTTCTGCAGGTAGTGACAGTAAGACTTTTCTTCTTCTTTCTCTACCAGGAACATGCAGTGCGTTAAGCAATATTTGGTGTCCTATCAAAAAGACTGTTAAAATTCAAAAAGAAAATAATATTATCACTCTATAATATAATGTAATTGTCGATATAACTATGTACTGAAAACTCAAACCCTCATGCTCCTTCTTTTGAAAAAATTCAGAACCTTTCTTGCTGTTGAAGTCTGTGCCTCGACATTATTCCCTTCATTCGACAATTCCGATCGATTTTCTTCTCGTAGTGTTGACACCATAACAGAAGCCCGTACAGACCTTCCCGGATTCTCGCTTTCAGCATAGCTAGGTGCGTTGTCTCTTATTCTATTATCATTAATTTTCTTATCGGGATTTGGAACTCTGTCGGAAAGGTTACGTGGTTGCTGCTGAGTTATTTTAATGTTACTTCTATTCGATTGTCCTGATGGATTTCTAGATGAAACAGGAGGTGCATTCCCTTTTGAGGTACGAGATTCAACAGTGGATCTTGAACCATTTAAGGATGAGTACAACGACATGAAGCTGAACCTTTTTTTTTCGTAGATCTTTTTACTATCTTTATCAGAAGAAGCGTCTGATTTATTAGAAGAGTGGCCAACATTCTCCAGCTGAGATTCTACATGATCTTCATCGGTGGAGTTAGTGGGTTCTTTCGTAACTAATATCGTTGAGGTACTCTCTGGGTCGATGCTCTCTCGAGGAAAACCATTTTCAGCTGCTTTATGAGTAAGGTCCTTATTAATTTTGTCGATAACCTCAGTTATGGGTTTGTCACCATGGTTTAAGTCGCCAATAGCATAATGGTAATCTACTGGGGAAGTCTTTGCAGCCGGACCTTCTGATAATAGCATAATGGAATTGTTGGAGATTGTAGCTTTGTTGGTATCGTGTATTGCGTTCAACGGTACCGGGTCTTTGGCATCTGTCAACCTACCATTCGAACCCAACTTATTTACTGGAATATCCGCTAAACTATTATCCGCGGTGTTACGACTGAGTCCAGGATAATATGAAGTTGGCCTAGGTCTACTGCGAGGCACGTGATAATTACCAATACGGTGGAATTCCTCCTGAGTAAAGCTTGTCTGACTAGAATCTTTTACATGCTCAGTAAGCTTTGATGATGGTGCATTCCTTGTTCTTGCAGTTGTGGGGGAGCCAGGGATTGTTACGAGTCCCGCGACCGATGTGTGCTTATTGCCTCTGGATGAGTGTCTAGCTGATACTTGTTCTATTTGGGTCTGGCCGTTGCCCTTCGAATCACGTGTGTACCTGCATGATGCACTAGTACGCTCGCCATTTATATTAGATTCTTTCATGTCATTTTTCGTATCGTTTAACACCACTTTGGAACCAGTAGAGAATGTTGGTGATGCTGGTCTGCTGGTCGCAAGCTGTGGAGACATTCGATGTTGCTCTAGAGTCGACTCTATAATTAAAGAGTTTCTATCCCTACTTTTTGAGTACGAAGATGCTGATGAAGAATAAGTTGAGTGGCGACCAACGTCACCTTTGTTTGGCGGTTTCGGACGTTCCTTCTGTAAGTGTTCATCCCAATAGTTCGGCTGAATGCTCAAAAACGCTTCATGAGGCTTCAACCACACATGCCTTTTTATTGTTTGTAAGTTTATTCTTCTTCTTGGATTGGGTACCAGTATTCGCCTCAGCAAATCTCTTGGAATAGGGGTTATATATTCGGGAAATTTAAGAGGTGTTTGCGTGATGTATTTGTACAGTCTAGCAATATCGTCACCCGTTGGATTTTCATGATCGTCATCCCACGGCAAATATCCAGCGAGCATTGCATAAAGAATAACACCACACGACCAAACATCTGCCTTTCTTGCTTCATATGCCTTGGTACTAACAACTAGTTCTGGTGCTGCATAACAGGGCGAACCACAAGAAGTTTTCATTAATTCGTTATCTTCAAAAAATTCATTCACAAAACCAAAATCCGTGATGACTAAATTTTCGTGCTTATCTAATAATAAATTTTCCAGTTTTAAGTCCCTATGAACAAGTCCTTTGTAGTGCATATAATTGACCCCACTAATTAATTGGGCAAACAATCTGCATGCAGAAGATTCCTTTAATCTCCTCTTACGTTGAATATACTTATAGAATTCTCCCCCAGATACAAACTCTAGCACTATTCCAATGTATTTCGAATTCTGCAGGACCTCTTCTAAATAGATAATGTTAGGATGAGTTAAATGCTTCAGTGCGTTAATTTCGCGGTATATTTTAATTTCTTTATCGGCATCTTTCTTGATTGTATCTCTTCTAATTAATTTGATTGCCACTTGCTTAGGAACCTCGTTCGAGGAGGAAGCCTTGGTCCAACCCAGCTTAACTTTACCAAATTCTCCCTCACCCAAAGTGGAACCGATTATGTATGGTCCGAAGGTAGCATGTTTTCGCTGATTTTTATGTATAGGATGCAAAATCTCATTGTTTCTTTGAAGAGAATGACGGTCCCTATCAGTGACAACGTTGCCACCGTATGTATGGCGTTTAGGTACAGAAGCCATGTATATATATTCAGGTATACGGAATGTCCTGATAGAATATTATGCGATGACTTTACCTGTGAAAAGGTGGCTGGATTTCCTCGAGAAAATAAAAGGTGTTTTACTTGAAAATCACAGTAAGCTCAATAAACAGTGAACTTGCTAAAAAAATATGTACTAAAAAAACAACTAATGCGTTATTGTCTTTTCAAACCGTATATCTTCAGTAGAAGTTTATGCTCTCCCACCGATGCGATTGTTTACAACAGATAATATTTTTCTGCTCACGTTCCTAATGAAACTCGCCGTCATTGTTTACAAAAAAATAAAAATGGAATTGACCAGTCCTCAAGAAACAAAAGTGTCTTCTTTAAAATGTATACGAAAGTACTAAAAATTTGTCACCCTTGTATATTATATGCCTTTCATTAACCCATATAACACCAGTTTTTACAGTATAAAAGCATGTTTTGAGATTTATTTCTTTATATTTTCATTAGTTTACAAATATATACAAGTAAACGTAGTAAATAAAACTAAACCAGGCAGAGAAAGAAAAAAGGCACATATAGATAAAGTCGTAGGTAGTAATAATTCTTCATCAAGGTTAGTTCTCTTCGCCCTTAACAATTCCGACTTTTGCTGGTCTGATAACTCTGTCATTCAAGGTGAAACCTAATTGTTGTACATGGAAAACAGTACCCGGTTCCTTATCAGGTTGTGGCAACTCGAACGTTGCTTCGTGTTTATTTGGATCAAATGGTTCTCCCAATGGGTCTAATTTTTCAATACCGTGCTTTCTTAGGGTGTTTTCAAAAACATCTCTTGTCATTCTAACCCCTGTATACAAATCACTAATTTCCTTGGACTTTTGTAAGTCTTCCTCTTTAAAAGCATTCAAAGCATGACCAAAGTTATCTACAGATTCCAATAAATCCTTTGCAAACTTCTGTAAAGCAAAGTCCTTAGCTTTCTGAATATCCTTCTTTGTGACTTGTTGTAAATTTCTGAAATCTGCCACAGATCTTAATAATCTGTCCTTGAGTTCAGAAGCTTCTTTAGTCTTCGCGCTTAACTGGCTCTCTAATTTCTTGATTTCTGATTGCTCTTCAGTCAAATCTTCATTGTTTTCTTTGGATTCTTCACTTTTGGCTTCATCAGAATAAAATCTCATTCTTCTCATTGAGCCTACATTCTTTGTAAATGATGGAGTCACAAAAGGAGTTCTTGGTGCCATTGGGATGAACGACTTCCTAGTTGTGGCCCTAACGGTGGCTGCTGAAAAAGCTCTCATTTTCAAATATTCAACTTACTCTTCCACAATATGTCCTTGTACTTTGGATCTAAAGCGGCACTTGGAAACTTATTATTGTTTTCAAATGCTTACGGTAATACCACGGTATATTGTTCTGGTTCAGCTGCAGCAGGCGTTATGTATAACTCATGGGAGTTACGTTTGCTTCAAACGTAAACTCGCTGGAAATTGCGTTGCGAGGTATTAAAATATCACTGAATACGTATGCCAAATACAAAGACATGTAAGACATTAAATGCTAATCCTGCTGATTAAATTAATATATCTATATATTCAAATTAAGTTTGTCGTCAAGCTGTATAAAGCCATACATTTTAGTTAGGCTATCCTGGGTATGAATCTTGTATGGAGGAAAATTTTTTTATGGAAAATGCGAAATAAAGTAAAATAAACTTAATCATGTTCGCAAAAAATTGCTTATTGATTAATCTTTCCAGCACTTCCTCACGAATTTTTCCATATTGACATTTTTTTTCATTTGACCCTTTATCCAAGGATGATTGATCATTTGTCTTGGAGATGGCCGTTCACGACTATCTTTTTTCAGACAGTAGTCGATAAAGGATTTGAATGATGGACTCCATATGATATTAGATTCGGGTTCATCCTTTAATTCAGGAGTAAATGTTAAAATCCACATTAACAATTCAAAGGGAGCTATATTGGCTGCCATCTTCTCGGAAGAGCATGGAAATTTCCCGTTCGCCACTTCCAAAATCGTTAATCCAAGTGACCATACATCAGATGTGACACTGTATGGTTGACCTTGAATCCTTTCTGGAGCCATATAGAATGACGTCCCCGTGAATGTTGTGGCTAGCGAGTTAACGGCTTCTCCACTGACCCCAAAATCACAAAGTTTCACCTGACCATTTTCATTCAGTAAAATATTCTGGGGCTTAATATCTCTATGAATAACTTTTTTTTCATGCAAATATGATAGTCCTCTTAGTACCGCTTCTGCAATCTTCCCCAGGACTTTTTCACTGATCCTACCACCACGCTCTAACAAATTTTTATAAATAGCATCCAACGATCGCCCACCCATGTACTCCATAGCAATATAAATTGAAGAGTTTTCGTCATCCGTAAACATTCCATAATATCGTACGATATATTCGGATTGGAAACTCCTATTAAACTGTAATTCTCTGAATATTTGCTTCTGATACTCGGGATCTGTATTTAATGTGTTTATCACTTTTAAAGCGAATATTTTTGATCCATTTTTCAATTTACACTTGGAAACAGAGCCACCGGCTCCTTCTCCTAGAATGCCTAATGTCTCGATCCTATCTTTTAAATTTGCATATTTCCAACCATTTTCATCCAATTGATCAACATCTCGTACACTGTTTAAGTCTATGTACGATTCAGAAGATGATTTAGGCTGGGACGATGACTTGATGGGACTTGAACTTTGTTCATATGCCGATATCAAATTTGAAAAGTCAGATCCCACTGAATTGCTCAGATCATTTCTGAGGTAGGGAGAAGAGGTGTTTGTATGTGAAAAGGGGCTTGCCATCGATGAAGGGGTTAAGTCACTATTACCAGACAACTCATTTTCGGCTATCACACGCTGTTTCAATCCTAAATCATGTTTACCATCAGACACATCGGCGATGGGTACGAGTTCGGGTAGTGTTTTGCACTTAGACTGTGAATTTATGCTGAGCGAAGGTAAAGATGGCGGTGCAGGCCTCTTCTTCATTGTATTTAAAGTCATTGAAGAGTCGCTAGGATGAAGTCGAGTTTGGGAGAAAAGTGTCGATGTGGAAGAGGTCAGTGGTTCTGGGGTGTGGCTACTGTAAGCTGTGGTGGAACTCCCATTCGACGTCAAGTATATATTATTTTCATCTACCTGATTATTTCGTAAGAGGGGCAGTTTAAGTCTAGGAGAGTTTGGGTTGCATTTCGCAGATTCTGGGGGTCTGAACAGTGAAGCCATACTGGGCAAATTGTGCAATGGAAGGATAGAGTTAATTTGGTCTATGTACACTGCGAGAAATACGCAACCATAAATGAAACGCAAGTTATGAAAAACCGGATCCAACCCTACCAGAGACCAACTTTCTTTTTAAATTGTGCCAAATTTTTGCTGCCCTTTAAAATAGAACTTCCTTATTCTGAGCCGTCACACGCCTTAATGATAATCAGTCGATCCGATTTTTCAATTGTCGCAATGACCTGAGAAATATAATTGCTCGTGTATAGTGACTTATTCGCCAGCAGGTGTACGGTATCTTTCATCAGTAGTAAGTATTGTTTAATTAAATATTGAATAATAAATATACTAACAGTAGCTCATACATAACTTTAGGCGCGCACTTTCATCACACAGGGTAAAGAAACCAGCCCTGGGTGAGAAAAACTAATAATAGTTAAAAGCATTAAATATATAAATATGGCCTTGTTCCGCGCGTTTAGCATGGCGACTATTCGCTTTCCTCGGTATAGGGCTTGTAGATGCTGACTAAACTATCGTCATCGACAGTACCAACCAAGTTTTCAATAACTGGATGCCAAGCGGCGGTGTTTCTTCTTCCAATCTGTTTTGGAGATCTTCTGCTTCCACCCTTGTGCAAGAATCTCAGAGATTTTGTTTGTGATTCTTCAGTGGCATCTTGAGGAGGAGCAATGGTATCGTCAGGATTGTACTTTGACAAGGAATAGTCAGTGTTCCAGTGGTAAATATTACCAGTGCCGCCCACAGTAAAGAATTCAGAGCTTGAAGTGGCAGAAAATTGGACGTCGACAACAGAATCACCGCCGGCATGATAGAAGTTAGCGATTTCATTCTGAATTGGATCTTCACCGTTTTGTCTATAAGTCAAATCAGTGGTGGCAGCTTCAGCCGCTCTGGCATCCCATAACTTGATAATACCCGTACTGAAACCGGTAACAAACAAGTTGTTGGAAACCTGAGAGCAATCAAACGAGGTCAATTTTCCGTTCTTTGGTTCTCCCAACACCCATATAGGCTTGTCGGAAGTTCTAGTGTCCCAGAACCTCAGAATATTGTCATCTGAACAAGACGCAAAGATATGATTGTCGAAAAATCTTACGGTGTGAGTCACAGTGGTACCAGGCACATGAACAGTACGTAGAATCTCACCAGGCTTACCGGCATTGTCAATGATTTTCAAAATACTGTCTTCTTCATCACCATTACTCTGAGACTTCACAATGGTTTCGGTATCATTGGAAATGCCGAAGTCAGAGATGGCTAATGAGAAATCCTTTTCAGGTAGATCACCAGGTCTGGTTAAAGAATGGATGCTGGCATAGCTGGTTGCTGGACCCATCAATTCCTGTACAATGTGAATAGGGACCTTTATACCCTCTTTGAACCAAGCCAACGACCCGTTCTTAGACATCGACAATAATGTAGTTTCTCCAGTCTTATCTAAGTAGGCCATTTTGGAGACAGTTTCACCCTGGTACACGAATTTTGGGCTCAACGAGGTGTTTTCAATACCTTCAAAGGCGTCACCATAGTCTTTCACCGGTTCTGAAGCGGCTTCTTGTAGTGGTACAGCGAAGTCAATTTCGTAGATATCACTACCTTGAGAGTATATAACACTTGAGGTTAGAGTGTTATTTTTTTTATCTGGAACAACAACGTTGCTGAACGTCAAGGACTTCCTTTGGTGCAGAACATTGTCCACACGAGACACAAATTTTGGTCTTAAGCTGGAGATATGTTCATAAGTGGAAGGCGTAGATGATTTCCAAACCTTTTTTGGCATTTTTGGTTGTAATGTATAGTGTGTTACAATTTATTTGTATCTTTCAAGATTGGTTGATTAATAATTAATTTTCTTATCTAATATCTACAATTCAGGCGAATATAAACTTTTCGGATCTTCTTTTTTCCCTCCCTTTATACTGGAAGCTACAGAACTGAAAAAAAAAAAAAAAAACATAGAACATTAAGGGGACAGACTGCATGGAAAAGGAAAAGGTAAAAAAAAGCCCCGAAATGGTACTCTTAAATATGAGATGATAAACGAGGATTCGAAGGAAAATAGCCCAACTATCTACGAGTTGAAATTAAAAGGGAGTAGTGAGCGCCACTATGTGTGCTCACTGTGTATAGCTAAGCAATTACATAAGGGATAGTACATAAACCACCGTATGTTAGGAAAGAGGAAAAAAAGGAAAGACAAAGGTCTTTTGCCTATTGTATGACTTAGCCTTTCTTTGTTATACCCCGGCGCGTTCCAAAAAGGGAAGCCAGCACAGCACCGCATATTGAATACCGCCTTCTCACGTGGTACAGGCACAACTATCTTGCATGTGCCTCTGGGTCTTTCTTAGCGACAGCCTTTTAAGATTCTGAATTGTAAACATCGAGCTTCATCCGAGAAACGAAAGAGGGAATCTTGAAATGGACTATGTCACCATTAGATCCTCCCTCTTCTCCATATAGCCGGTTTTTGTCTTATTTCTTTGCTGGAAAGAAAAAAAAGAAATTGCTTGGTTAATTACTGGTAACCCTCTTTTCTTGAGGCCTTACTTCGTTGGCTTCAGAAATCTGAAAGAGTCTTTATTAGGAGCGATACCAGTATCTATACAACATTATACCATCACTATATATTACAAAAAAAAAAATAACCCCGATAGCGTGCTAGAAATGAATAAAAAAAAAAAAAACAGAATTATGTACGTGAATGCTTGTGAGTTACTGCCTTTCCCATAGGTGGTAACGTTAATTTCTTACTCTTTTTTTTTTTTAATCGTCGTAACCTCTGCCAATGAAGTCACTGGCCAGAAATGGTTTGTAGGCAGTAACAAGACTATCTGAATCAACAGTGCCAACAAAATCATTGATTACGGGGTGTAGCGCCACAGTGTTCCTCTTCCCGAATTGGTTGCTCGATCTTCTTGTGCCACCTGTGTGGAAAAATTTTAAACATTGACCCTGAAGTTCCTCCGGAGCAGCCACTCGAACTTCGTCTTCGTTGTCATCGTCGTTTCTTGAAAAAGAGTACTCCATGTCCCAGTGGTAGACATTACCCGTTCCTCCAACCGTAACAAATTCTGTTGCAGAGGTTTGTGAGAACAGGATATCGACAACGGAATCGCCGCCAGAATGGAACAACTTGGCTATTTCGTTTTGGATCGGTTCCTCGCCGTTCTGCCTATGTGTGAGGTCAGTAGTAGCCAGTTGCACAGCACGCGCATCCCATAGCTTGATGACACCCGTGCTGAACCCAGTGACAAATAGGTTTTCAGTAACTTGAGAGGAATCGAAGGACGTTAGTCGTCCATTTTTCGGTTCGCTTAGCGTCCAAAGCGGTTTGTCCGCTGTTCTTGTGTCCCAGAATCTTAAAATGTTGTCATCTGAACAAGATGCAAATAAATGGTTGTTAAAAAATCTAACTGAGTGAGCCACGTTGGTCCCTGGAACGTGCACTGTACGTAATATATCTCCCGGTCTATCGGAGTTGTCGATGATTTTCAAGATGCTGTCCTCCTCGTAGCCGTTACTTTGTGACTTTACTACCGTATCCATATTTGTCGACACATCAAAATCTGACACTGCTAATGAACCTGGTCTGGTTAGAGAGTGAATACTAGAGTATCTAGTAGCAGGGCCCATCATTTCCTGTACGATATGAACGGGAACCTTGATCTCATCTCTGAACCATGCCAAAGAGCCGTTCTTGGACATCGCGATCGCCGTACTGTCGTCTGAGCTTTCCAAGTATTGCATTTTTGCCACTGTTTCGCCCTGGTAAATCCACTTTGGGCGCAATGGTTTCCCCTCAACATCTTGGAAAGCATCACCATACTCTGGATTTGGGGTGGCTGCAGACTTCGTCTTGTCGTTACCTTCTTCGTCGTCGTCGTCGTTGTCGTCGTCGTCGTCGTCGTCATAGAATGTCTTTAATGGTAAAGTAGTGTCTATTTCGTAAATATCACTACCTTGAGAATATAAAAGACTAGTCGTCAAGGTGCCCTTGGATTTGTCTGGAATAATCTCACTTCTCCATGTCAGTGTCTTGCTAAAATGTAAAACATCGTCGACTCTTGTGCTGAATTGTGGTTTAAAGCTAGAAATGTGTTGGTATAAAGAAGGTGCCGGTTTACGGCGTGCTCCACTCGCACCCTGACTGGATTTGCTTTTCGCCATCCTCTATCCTTTTTAGTTCTTGCTCCCGTCGCTACTAATTGCTCCTTGTCTTATAAGTAAATGTAGCTGTACAGCAGAGATGTTCCATACGTCAGCTAACTAATTGCCTTTAATCTTTTTTTTTTTTATTTTTTTTTTTTTTTCAAAAACAATAGAATTGAAGATGTGAGATGGAAAGGGAAATCAAAGTGCCATAAATGGTAAAGGCTTGCATTATGACCCGAATGGGTAAGAATGATCCAATGAGAGTCTGCGGACGCATATGTGCGGAATATGACTTAGCAGTTCGAACCCCGAACGGGGCTAAAAAACCAAAAGGACAAACCTTATGCGGAACATCTACCATCTATTCAAGGGAGTATAGCTTCCGTGTAGACTATAGAAGAAGCGTTCCAGTCAATTCTACTACATCAGTCTTCCGACATCGCTGATTGTATCCTAACCAGGTCCACAATTAAAATTTGTTTTGAAAAGAGTGGCTAGAGAGCGAATACGTGCTCTGTAATTGTGTGAGGCAAGTTGGTCGTCAATTGGAAAATAAGTAAGGAAAACCTTGTGTAGATTGTATTGCTCCTAACAGGTCCCGAATTACTAGGGCATATACCAGTTAGCCCAGAGTTTTGTTTATTACGATGATAAAGTTGCATGAAGTGCCTCCAGAACCAGTAGACCCTGCTAGTCTCCCTCATGATGTTAATGCACATAGCCCCGAAGGAGATGGTAATCCTGATAAGAGGAAAAAAATATTTGGCATTCCGTATCCTTTTTCCAGGAGTTCATGTCGGAGATTCCTTTGGAACTGTCAAAAGATTTCGGTACTGCCCATGGCATTGTATTTCCCACTACATGCAGCAAATACATTAATCACGCCGGCAGTATCACCTGATTCTGCTCCTGACGACGTTTTAATGATGGTGAGAGAGATTTTACCGTCCATAACTACCAAGCTGTTAGTTGCGGGTATTACTCTTCATGTTTCTGCTGGTGTCTTGCTCCGAATCGTGAACAACTGGAACAAGCCAAGAAGAAATAGACATCGACATTTAAAGATATCGGCCGAACAAGATCTATCCCAAGATTCGATTGGTTTAACTGGTGGAATTTCTGGCTATTTATTTGGATTGTATAAGACCTTCCGCATTCCTCCACAAGTGATTAGTGGATACATCCTTGTTCCCGTCCTGATATACCACTTATTAATTATGAAATGGCTGCCGAATTCCATCTCTACTGAGGTGGATTTCGCCTCTATAAAGCAATTACTATCTAGCAAGAACAGGTGGTGGAAATGGCTTGGAGGCCTGGTGCCGTTAGCTATTCTCCTCGAGTCAGGTGTATATCATATAGGTTCGGGGCTCTGCCGTTATTTCGGTGTTAGAAAAATGACTAGCAGGAAAAAATGGTCCACAGCTATCAATCTATTAACACTCGTTGGGTTCGTTTCTCTGATTAGATTGATGAAAGAGGATTCTACGAAACTGGGTCCCAACCAATTCGAAAGCATTTTCAAAAAGATCCGGTTGCTGTTGCACGTGAATTAGGAATCCTTGTGGGAGTAGTGTGAAGCTATTAATTTGCGACAATTCTCGAACAGTTAATTATATTATTCTTAGTATTTATTTTAAATTTCTGTATTTTTATCTGATTAATAACATTAGTGTGCATAATGAAGGCAAAAAATTTCGGCAGAAAGTATATGATTATGAAAAAACGTAAAATACATATACATATAAAACGTACATACATATATAGATTCCTAAGAATACATTATTGATGGGATATTTATACAAAGATGCACCTTCTAATAATCGAAAGAGAAAGGAAAGACAGAAGCATAAAATAATTTAGGTTTTACTGTGACGAACATTAGACAGATCGTTCAATAGTTTGTCATATTTTTTTGTCACTGTTTCATCTTCAACAAGGGGCCTCTGCAAAGGCGCCTTTTGTTGTGATTCTTGTAAACTGTCATTACTCGGGCTTCTAGAGTTCAATTCATCTCCATATAATGATTCCAATCCAACCTTTTCAGAGGTAACATTTTTAATCAGATCATCTACAGAATCAATACCCTTAGCTTTAATAATGGCATCCCTTAATTCGGCACCGGTAGGAATCTTTGGTAAGATTTTTGGCCTTGTACCAGATGTGCGAGAGGATTCCCCTTTCTTTCCTCCGGCGACACTGCTATCTGGTGTTAACGACCCGCTAATTCTCGAAGAATTGGCGGATGAAGGAAGCCCAGAGTTATGTCTTGAGCTTTGGTGCTGTACAAACACACCCCATTTATGTAATTCACCTTCCTCTTCTTCCTGTCTCTTGCCGGCCAGTGAGGTATTAGACGAACTCTTGAAAAGAAGAGCTTTACCAGTGGTCACATCGATGATTCGTCCCGAGTCGGTGGCCATTAAGTGTGGTCTAATTGATGAATCGTTTTCAGGAATTGAAACATCGTTGATTAACCTGTCAGAATCTAAGTGTTTTAGAGATGGACGAATACCATCATTATAGTTTGCGCTAACCGTGCTATCCCCAATATTAGGGAAACTATTATCGGCTTTTGAAAATGGTACGACATCTGCTATATTGGGCATAGAAGCAAAAATATCAAGAATATTTGATAAATTTTTCTCAAGAAGCAATAACCTTAGTAGGTTTTCCTTTTCCTGCAGTGGCAGTTCGCCGGATTTTCTTTTCTCAAACATAGAATCAATTGTATGTTGAACATTATGATGTACCTTTTCCATTTTCTCAAAATATTTCTTTAAAAGATATTTCTTCCCAACATCATTTTGAAGTAAAGATTTGTCATTTAATCTTTTCAAAACTTCTTCTGCTGTCTCAGTTATCAAGGAACCATCAAATATTAAATCATCTTGTACAGTCAATTCATCTAATTTAAAGCTAGAGTCCATAATTCTCTTCATATTATGCATTAAGCATAACGCAATTCTTGATTGAATTTCGTCTGGTACTTGATCATAGTCAACGTCTAAACTAACTAAATTGTGAGAGTCCCTAACAAATGCATACAATGAGGCCCAAAGCGTATTTCTCATAAATACGATTTGTTCTTTCTTTTCATCTTTCGACTTATCGGGTTCATCAGTACTGTCGGATATTTTACTTGCATCGGGCATAGGACTTTGTCCTATCAATGAAACATGAGAGAGGGTTTCACACTTAGCTAATATGCTGACAAGCATGGTTGTTTCTTTTATAGAAAGATCGTCGAAATCAAAATGAATACGTTTCAGTTGTGGAAATTGAGGAAAATACTTATAGCCGGATGTTAAAATCCCCGGGAATAACTGAGGCAAGTTGCTCAAATCTAGAAATTTTATGCTTGGCAAACGTGAAAGATATTTTAGTATGTAGGACATATCATCAACAGAGGTGATATTAGTGCTGTTAAGGGTAAAATATTCCAAATGCTTATAAGGAAGCCTAGCTAGTTTTTTGATCATTCGTTTTGCCAAACTTTCTAAATTATTATAGGCCAAATCCACACCTTGAACGTTATATTCAGACATCCAATTAAAGAGAAAATCAAAACACTCGGTTGAGAATTCTACGTTAGCCATCCCGAGACGAATAGGGTTTTTAGGGTTCATTTGTGCGAAAGTAAGTAGGATATTTTTGAAATGACTGAATGACATTTTGTCAAACCTTAAACCATTCAAAAGCAATTCTTCCAAAGGTCTACCTTCTTTATTTCTAAGAACTTCGCAAAATAGTTCCCAGTCCATTTGGTCTCTGTAGTTAGAATCATTTAAATCTGTCCTTGCTTTAGTCTGAGAAATATCCAGCTTGATCAATGTTTTATTTTGTAATAAAAACTTGCAAAGTAGTTTCCAACTTTGTTCGTTTATCACAACATTTCTTAGCCCCAATTTCTCCACTACCGGAGAGGTTACCAAAGAACAAATGACAATCTTGAACATATCATGGGTTAAAGACACATTATCGAAAATGATGTTATGGATCGGAGTTATGGCAATAAAATCACAAAATGATAATATATCCACCAAGGTTGGTTTTGGATTCAAAAATTTCAAAGTCTGCAAAGGTGCGGTTTTACCTTTGACCTGTCTCAAAGTGGACGGTATTGGTAAAATTTCTCTCAAATGACAGCATCTAGTGTAAGCTACGTCCAATGTTTGTTCAAGGTGAGAAGAGTATTTAATGTTATCATCCTGATGTGTTTCGAAAGGATGTGCACCTACATTGATCGGTTTATCGATATGAAGCTTAGAAGCTCTAGCATCTAGAGAGGAGGATTCTTGATCCGTCGCTGAATCTGCTGCTGAATTAGTTGCTCCAGTTAACGGCGATGTCTTCAATTGCCTGGCCTTATAGTTTGCCACTTCTTGAGCCATTCGCTCTGCAACATAATACGCATCCTTTTGATGTTTTTCGGCTTCTTTAGCTGCTTTTTTAAAATTTTCCAAAGCTAATTTATATTCTTTAGAATCTTTTGAATATGAGGGAGAGATATTGGACTGAAAACTGCTTTGATCGCTGCTGTTTGTAATTCCCAGAGAGATTAGTGGGGGGGCACTAATCATATCTTCTGGTATGAGAACATTACCCCTTTTAGGCTTCCTAGAAGGTAGTTGTTGTGGGGGATCTGAGTTAAATTCTTGAACTGCAATAGTAACCCTTTTCAAATTTACCTTTGACACCTTCTGTAATTGTTTTTGCGTAGTTTCTTTTTCTAAAATGGGAGGCAGGTCTGGTGATTCAGAATGGGGCGAGTCTTGTTCACGACCACTACTATGATGTGACTGGATATGATGGTGGGCATTAAAATTCGTAGAAGAGGTTTCCAAGATGTTATGAGGAATACTTAGAAGTTTTGAAGTAAGAGATCCATCAGAATGTCTATTCCCACCAGAACTACTGGGTTTGGAAGATGCAGTGGTAGGAGTACTAGTTGGGGTGGAGATCTTTGACTGTCTGGTATCTATAGGAGGGAGTTCTGTGCTTTTTTTATGGTCATTCTGAGAAGACAACGGTCTTTCAACAACGTGCGAGGGAGGGGTGGAAGGCCTTCTCCCGAACAAAGAACCGAACAGAGATTTCTTAGATCGTTCATTCAAAGAAGTTGATATAGAAGAAGAACGACTTCTCCCCTTCTTTGAAACGATGGGTTCCGCAAGGGTGCTGCTTTTTGTTTCCTTAACAGGTTGATCCTGTGCCGTTCTAATTCGAGATATTTTAGGAGAATCTGTGGTGTCATCGTTATTATTCTTCTTCTGGAGTAGGCCGTACGATACTGAGTGAGAACGAGTCCTCCTAGTGGGCACTTGTCCTTGCTGCGAAACCTTCTCGGCGGATACTGCTGGTTTAGAGTTGGATAATTCGTTATTTACATTCTGGCCGCTCAGGGACCTTTGAGGAGAAGCTATAGTTTTCGTAGGAACAGCTGCGGTTGATGGCAAAGTAGCAGTTTTCTTTACAGAGGTGGTGGTAGCTTCTGAAGTGCGCGTGGAAGCCGCACTTTTGGTCCTATTCCTTCGTTTCCCCTTATACAACCAGTCCAATGGCACATCTATATCAGTGTACTTCAACTTGGAGCTCATGTCAGACTAGATTCAACCAGATACAAATTAATACATATACAATGGCCAAAGAGAATGAAGAAAAAAGGAAGGGACTCAGTCAAATATTAGACGACAGTATCACTGAAGGAAGGGAACTGGTGCGAGGAGGAAAGGAGAAAATACGTAATGCAAGTGGTAATAAAACGGGAACAGGCTAGTTCTCGAGAAATGTGGCAACTGCAACCAAATGGAAGAGTCAAATGTAAGTTATAGAGGGTTCGCTTTCCACCTTAACCCATCGAACTGTCAATCATGTCGCTTCTTTAACCTGCCCCTTAACGTTACTAAGCAAAAACAAAAGGCAGACAAACTCAAGAAATAATTAAGCATAACCCGGAAAAGGAAACGCCAAACCACTATGGAATTATTCTTATTTCATTACAGGGTCCGCACCTTCCCAGTCTAGAAAGGCATGGTATGGAATTATGACTGCAACTTTATAGTGGTCAGATGTTTATATATGTACACCCATAATACAGATACACAGCATACTGCATATATCCGAGTCACCATGATTCTATTGTTTCAGAGTCCGGTTCAGGCCCAACGTTTTTTGGCGCCCTCGTTTTTTCCCTATGCGGAACCTACTATTAATAAGCACCTGGGGCCGGCCGGTGCAGCAGTATAGCAGTATATAACAACAGCAAAAGAAGCATATGTAGACAACGCTGAGGTTTCATTACAGCTCATACATCACCAACAAACATAGCACAGCATAGATGTTCGCCAGACTCGCTAATCCTGCCCACTTCAAGCCTCTCACGGGCTCCCACATAACAAGAGCTGCCAAAAGACTTTACCATCCTAAGGTAATTGACCACTACACAAACCCAAGAAACGTTGGGTCCATGGATAAGTCCTTAGCTAATGTCGGCACAGGAATCGTGGGCGCCCCTGCGTGTGGTGATGTGATAAAACTACAAATACAGGTGAATGATAAATCGGGTATTATCGAGAACGTTAAGTTCAAGACCTTCGGGTGTGGGTCTGCCATCGCTTCCTCCTCCTACATGACCGAGCTGGTACGCGGTATGTCACTTGATGAGGCCGTTAAAATTAAAAACACGGAAATCGCGAAGGAGCTAAGTCTTCCTCCAGTAAAACTGCATTGTTCCATGCTTGCAGAAGACGCTATCAAGGCGGCAATCAAGGACTACAAAACAAAGAGGAACCCCTCCGTTTTGCATTGAAAGAGAGGCGATACGATAATATGATAAAATACAAGAGGTCCTCTCTTTCCGGTTTTTTTTTCTGGTTGTTTTATAGAAAGGGTTAAAAGAATAATTAGGTATAATAATAAGTAATTAATATCAGAAACAGTCATAATACTAGTGACATTATGTATCAAATTTTGACTTAGTTTTTTCATGTTCGTCAGACGTGATAGGTTTTCTCCAGGTCTTATTTTCATCTTTCATTTTCACATTTTTTTTTTTCTAAAGCGAAAACTAAGATGAAAAATTTCAGAATATTTAAACTGTGATGGCAGCTATAAAAGCCCAGTTGCCAGCTCATTGCTTCCATAACAACCGCAGCAATGTCTAACACTCTATTTGATGATATATTCCAAGTCTCGGAAGTTGATCCCGGTCGTTATAACAAAGTCTGCCGTATCGAAGCCGCATCTACCACTCAGGACCAATGCAAACTAACCTTGGATATAAATGTTGAATTGTTTCCCGTCGCCGCACAAGATTCTTTGACAGTGACTATTGCATCCTCTTTAAACCTCGAAGACACCCCAGCTAACGACTCTTCTGCGACAAGAAGCTGGAGACCTCCACAGGCTGGTGACAGATCCCTTGCAGATGATTATGATTACGTCATGTATGGTACCGCTTACAAGTTTGAGGAAGTAAGCAAGGATCTAATTGCCGTTTACTACTCATTCGGTGGCCTCTTAATGAGATTAGAAGGTAACTATAGAAATTTGAATAACTTGAAGCAAGAGAACGCTTATCTTTTGATTCGTCGTTAGCAGCATTGGACCGAGTGCTAAAAAAAAGGGCGATCACTTACTGCTACTAGTAATATAAATAATACTTTATAAAAGTGTAAGAATGCCATGTAAAATACTAAAAATTGAAAAAAAAAAAATAATATCATTATTGTACATGAAAACGACATCTAATCGCCTCACTACTAAAAACCTCTCACAAGACAAAACATAACATTAACAATCACACCGGCAAAAATCGCCATTTTTTGCCGTCTGTTGAACAATCCATCAAACTTCATTAATAGTATACCAAAGACGCCGAAGAAGAATCCGACACATATACCTAAAAGCAAGTCTTTGTTGTGCTTTATGTTAGCGATCGGCACAGAGTTAAACCTGTCTTCATTGCCGCCTCCGGCCCCATTCCCCTGAGCGGTCCCACTCCCGCTTTCCATCCACTGTTCCTCCAACTGTCTAATGTCATGGCCCTCATCATCTCTGTTGCCATTTTGAGCAAGTCTCTCCTCCTCCTCCTCCAAATCTCCATACGTGGCCCGAAACTGTTGCCTCAGCAGTTCGATTTCTTGCTCAGTAAATCCCACGGATCGTAGCCTATCAAACCCGATGGCCTGCGTGGTCATGGAGTCATTGGACGGAGTTGCATCGTCCTTTAGATCTTCGTTGGCTAACTCTGCTTGTGTCAGCTCCTCTGTACCAATTATACAATGAATATAGTAGTTGTTCTGCTCTGGTGCCACGCTGGTGCCTGTTGCGACGTTAGAGTTATTAGCAGTATCGAAGTAATGCGTCAGTTCCTCAGCAATCTTGGAATGCGTATTCAGAATACTCCCGTTCCTTATAAACTTCAGTCTTCTTTTTTGTGTTTGTTGGGGCCTCAATTCTCTACACATCCGACGTAGCCAGTGGGTATTTATATTCGAAAATGGTACATTTGATATGTTCAACTGCAGATCCCTTACTGATACGTCGGAAAACCGTATCACAATGAACTTCTGATCTGGGGACCTCACTTCCCCTCCCTGCGATCCGTTATGTGTGGGTAATAATGGTTCTGCGGACATAATTTTATCAATGTATGCTGCCTTTCACCTCTCTCTTTGCTTGGTTTATATCACAAGCGTCTTCTTTAATAACTCAAGGGACCCTAATACGCCGTTCTTTATATTCAACTCCGGGTAATGGAGATAGTATATATATTTTTTTTTTCCTCCCAGTGCAACTATAAAAAGAGATGAAGAATTTCTAAAGAGTACTACCTCGGTTTTACTTCTTGTATATTTACTCTTTTTATTTCAAATTTTAAAAAAAAACCATACAAAATTAATCGTGCGGATTAATAATCCAGGACTATAAAACCGTGTTGTTTATATCGAGTCTCTTTTGGTATAAGCGTCAAGTCCATCGGAGAGATCATCATTTTGTTCATCTTAATGCCCTTTTGTGTAGGAAATTGAGGGAAGCTTAGGCTTCTCAACATTTTAAGACGCCTATGCAAGGGCTGGTAGGACAGACATGCTATTCTTATTTTGACGTAGAAATAACGTAGTTAAGATTGAAGAGGAAAGAGGTATTCTATATACAATAAATATCAGTGTCCGTACTTCAGATCCCTGAAAAAGTTCATCATGCCGGTAAAAACCACCAACATTAATGAACCACCGGGTGCTAGTCTACATACTTTGGGGACGAAACCTTTGTACAATGCTCTGAAGCCTTCTTCACGGTATATGACCAATAGCGAAGGTAGGCACCAGTTGTATTTTTTAACAGCACTGCTGACTGCGTCCACACTTTGGATTCTGGATTTTACCACGTCAAAGGGAGTGTTAAGCATGGTCCCGACCGTACCACCGATCGCACCTGCAATAAGGTCATTTCTGGTCTTTTGTCCCTTTGTCTTTGCTACGGGCATGGAATTTCTCACTTGGTAGATAACACCGAAGTAGCCACCATTCCAAAGAGCGTTTCTCCACATGGTAGATTCGATACCCTTGTATAGCCCCATAATACCTTCGTTTTTGATTGTTTTTTTCAAACAGTCCATTGGTCCAAGATAGCTGGACTTGACGTCTTGCATCCTGATTTTGATCAATTCAAATGGAACAATAACTGCAGCTTCTGTCATACCAGCAGATGCACCAGCCGCAATGGAGATCTTCTGCGTAGTTTCATTCGTGTTGAATAGGTTTTTGAAGATTTTTTGATATTGATCGTTACATGCAAATTTGGTGGCTCTCTTTGGTGCTTCCATCAACATTGGTGAACTAATACCTCTGTAAAGTCTGCTAAACCCTTCCTTCTTTACAATTTTTTTCAAACAATCGATGACACCATTATATCTCTCTACTTGCTTTCCTACTGCAGCGGCAGTAGGCGTCGTCACCTCCAGTTGAAATCTTGTCTTAACAACATCAAGCGGATACATAACAGTTAACTCAGAAATACCGGCGACGGCACCTGATATGAACTGATATATAAAAGGCAATGGCTTTGCGTTTGAGTCTGATGACATATTACTTTGATGCTACCTCGAATTACTTGACTATATAGAATCTAACCCAGTAAAAAAGTGCAGAAGAGCTTCAGACTGAAAAAACGAAGAGAACGTTTTATAACAGAATTACTTGCAAATGCATGTCGAGTCGAAAGTGATCGCGACTGCACTGAGTCATCAACAACAAGATCTTTCGAGATAGACAGGCAAAAAAAGCTCACCACGAAAAAACTGAAAAAAAAAAAGTTCCAGAGGAATTTGCCTGGCATAGAATAATAGCATTCGTAGTACCACTATTTCATGTTAGAAATGCACAAGCAATTGAATGTCAACGACAGAAGAGGACTAAGTAGTATGCAGAAGAACTAGAACTCCTATCTGAGAAGAACTAATTGGTCAACCATGTCTCATTGTCCTTACATTTGATAAATGCCGATCTTCTAAAACAGTAAACACACGTTAGCATCGCCTTGTGTTAACGAAGTAAAAAGGCTTGCTAAACCGAAAGTACACAATATGCTTGTCTTGAGAAAGTTGGAAGAAAATTATAGGCCCTTAAATATACTCAAAATGCAGAAAGTGTCATCTTCTTACATGGCATCTTTTGGCCGTATGACAAGGCGCATTTCAACCTCCGATGGAGGAAGTAAACTGAGTATCGAACTCAAGGATAAAACAAAGCTTACCAGTAACTTGCTGCATATTAGAACTATTCAATAACGTACACTGAGGGTAGTAACAAAGCGTTTTGCACTTTTCTGATCGTGGTACACATATATAAGCGTTTGTATGAAGCTACTAACCTTCCCAGGTCAAGGGACCTCCATCTCCATTTCGATATTAAAAGCGATAATAAGAAACAAATCAAGAGAATTCCAAACAATACTGAGTCAGAACGGCAAGGAATCAAATGATCTATTGCAGTACATCTTCCAGAACCCTTCCAGCCCCGGAAGCATTGCAGTCTGCTCCAACCTTTTCTATCAATTGTACCAGATACTCTCGAATCCTTCTGATCCTCAAGATCAAGCACCAAAAAATATGACTAAGATCGATTCCCCCGACAAGAAAGACAATGAACAATGTTACCTTTTGGGTCACTCGCTAGGCGAGTTAACATGTCTGAGTGTTAATTCACTGTTTTCGTTAAAGGATCTTTTTGATATTGCTAATTTTAGAAATAAGTTAATGGTAACATCTACTGAAAAGTACTTAGTAGCCCACAATATCAACAGATCCAACAAATTTGAAATGTGGGCACTCTCTTCTCCGAGGGCCACAGATTTACCGCAAGAAGTGCAAAAACTACTAAATTCCCCTAATTTATTATCATCTTCACAAAATACCATTTCTGTAGCAAATGCAAATTCAGTAAAGCAATGTGTAGTCACCGGTCTGGTTGATGATTTAGAGTCCTTAAGAACAGAATTGAACTTAAGGTTCCCGCGTTTAAGAATTACAGAATTAACTAACCCATACAACATCCCCTTCCATAATAGCACTGTGTTGAGGCCCGTTCAGGAACCACTCTATGACTACATTTGGGATATATTAAAGAAAAACGGAACTCACACGTTGATGGAGTTGAACCATCCAATAATAGCTAACTTAGATGGTAATATATCTTACTATATTCATCATGCCCTAGATAGATTCGTTAAGTGTTCAAGCAGGACTGTGCAATTCACCATGTGTTATGATACCATAAACTCTGGAACCCCAGTGGAAATTGATAAGAGTATTTGCTTTGGCCCGGGCAATGTGATTTATAACCTTATTCGGAGAAATTGTCCCCAAGTGGACACTATAGAATACACCTCTTTAGCAACTATAGACGCTTATCACAAGGCGGCAGAGGAGAACAAAGATTGAGAAAGAGATCAAAACTGCGAACTCTCTCCACTCCCAGTCTGTGCTTCTACGCATTCATTGAAAATGGAAAGAGGACGAAAGTGTGCAAAAAATTAGCCAACTTCCCTTTATATAAATATCGTATACACATACATACATTCCTTCTATACTAATCGCTCTTGGATACACTAAAACAAATCCCTAATGCAAACATACATGTTATTATGCCATACAAAGTAAACACGCAAGTATATAAACGTATAAATGGATATATAGATATCTCTACGCATATTCTTTACATTATCATAGCATGAACCTTTTTCCCTTTTTCTGCTTTGTCTAATTTATAGTATTAGTTATGCTCTAGTGCTCTAATGGAAAAACTCGTTAACCGTTATGCTTGGACTTTTTGGAGGATTTGAGGCAGTAGCGTTTACATCATTTTCGGTACACGATGCAGCATTACTTCTAGTAGAAGTATCAATGGTCAATCCTAGTGGCTTAGAGGCGAAAAGGCATTTGGTGCCTGACGCTGACTTATCCTTATTTTCTAGTTGTGAAGGTAATGATGTCTGTGAACTTCTGTTCAATGAGAGGTTCGAAGTTGAAGAAGACGACCTAGAAAGCTTTGGTAGCGGTTCTTGGTAACTAAATGGCTTTGAATCCGTCGAAAGCTTCAACATTGTGGGCGATTCTAGAGATGATTTATCCGGAGATAATGAAGAGCCTCCCTTATTGAGGGATGAACTGTCTACTCCAGTGACTCCTGGATCTGTATTAATAGATAAGAGCGGTTTGTTGCGATGATCCTCCAAAAGTGCCAAGTTATTATCTTGCAACGAAACAGCATCATCCGTGGAACGAGATCGCGGATGTTGATTATTTAAAAGGGACTCAGTTACAAATAACTTCATCGGACCGCTATTCTCCTTAGCTAACAATTCCTGTAAGAACTTAAACACTTGCAGCGTGTCATCTTCATTATCAAATATGATTATAATTCTGTTTAAAAATGGCAACGGCGTGTAATACTGCAAGTGACTTTGTAAATTTGGAAATTGCTCCTTGAATAAAGTTTTTTCCAGTTGTGTAGGCCATTTACTAGTAAATTTGCCACTAGGAATGTCCGTGATTAGTATTTGAGTTCTCATTTGCTTTTGGTTTGCCATAATTCCCGATTTTCTAACGCTAATGTATCTTTTTTTGGTTTTTGATTGCTACCATTATATGCTTTTGTAGCATCAAGGTATATAGTATAAGCCTCTCTCCTTATTCTATCAAGGCGCGGCTTTACGCATAGCCACCCGGCCGATGAAATTTGTTTCACGGTATAACAAACAACTTCAAAGGTGATTGTACCTAGAGTCTTTTAAGTATGAAATGACAGAAATTAGATACCTATTTTGTTTTGTTGTTTTCTTCCAGCCTCATGACCTCAATAAACTTAGTTAGGGTGTTATTCGTGTAAAAAATATAGAAAGCCCCTAATGTCTGCTTCAACTCATTCGCATAAAAGGAAGAATAGTCATTTATTTCCGCAAAGGAAAAGTTCAAACTCTTCCATGGATAAGCCATTCTTTCCTAATAACGATAGTGTAGCTAACACAGATCCTCAAAGTAACGAGAATGGACATACAATTAACGAGATTAGACCGACAGAAGCTACAATAGATGTTACAGATGTTCCTCAAACCCCCTTTCTCCAGGAACAATACTCAATGCGTCCCAGACGAGAAAGCTTCCAGTTTAATGATATTGAAAACCAGCATCACACGCATTCCTTTTTCAGTGTAAACAAATTTAATCGTCGATGGGGAGAATGGTCTCTGCCCGAGAAAAGATCTTATGTCTTAGTCTTTACATTAATAGCACTATCAGTTTTAGTTCTACTTGTTATTCTAATACCTTCAAAACTTCTACCTACCAAAATCACGCGTCCTAAGACATCTGCAGGAGATTCTAGTTTGGGCAAAAGATCTTTCTCAATTGAAAACGTTTTGAACGGAGATTTTGCCATCCCTGAGGATACTTTCCACTTTATTGACCCACCACAGCGCTTATTAGGCCAAGACTCAGATCCGGGGCTATATTTTACTACAAAAGAAATTGATGGACATACGAATTTTATTGCAAAGCAGTTATTTGATGAGACTTTTGAAGTAAACCTTGGGGGCAATAGGTTCCTATATGAAGGAGTAGAATTTACCGTAAGTACTGTCCAAATTAATTATAAATTGGATAAACTTATATTTGGAACTAACTTAGAGTCTGAGTTTAGACACTCCTCGAAGGGGTTTTATTGGATCAAAGACTTAAACACAGGTAATATTGAACCGATATTACCTCCCGAAAAATCAGATGATAATTATGAACTTGGATTATCAAAACTTTCCTATGCGCATTTTTCTCCTGCATACAATTATATCTATTTTGTTTACGAGAACAATCTGTTTCTGCAACAAGTAAATAGCGGAGTTGCCAAGAAGGTAACGGAAGATGGCTCCAAGGATATATTCAATGCCAAACCAGACTGGATATATGAAGAAGAGGTCCTTGCTTCTGATCAAGCAATATGGTGGGCTCCAGACGATTCGAAGGCTGTATTTGCAAGATTCAATGACACCAGTGTTGACGATATCCGATTAAACCGTTACACAAATATGAACGAAGCATACCTTTCCGACACCAAAATCAAATATCCGAAGCCAGGGTTCCAAAATCCACAGTTCGACTTGTTTCTCGTTAACTTACAGAACGGTATAATTTACTCAATTAATACTGGTGGTCAGAAGGATTCCATTCTGTATAACGGAAAATGGATTAGTCCAGATACATTCAGGTTCGAAATCACCGATAGAAACTCTAAGATATTAGACGTAAAAGTGTATGATATACCATCATCTCAAATGCTTACTGTGAGGAACACCAATTCAAACCTGTTCAACGGATGGATCGAAAAGACGAAGGATATTTTAAGCATCCCCCCAAAGCCAGAGTTGAAAAGAATGGATTATGGGTACATTGATATTCATGCAGACAGTAGAGGGTTCAGTCATCTCTTTTATTACCCAACCGTTTTTGCCAAAGAGCCTATCCAGTTGACCAAAGGGAACTGGGAAGTGACTGGAAATGGAATAGTCGGCTACGAATATGAAACAGATACTATATTTTTTACTGCCAATGAGATTGGTGTCATGTCACAACACCTTTATAGTATCAGCCTTACGGATTCTACAACTCAGAATACTTTCCAAAGTTTACAAAACCCATCAGACAAATACGATTTTTATGACTTCGAATTAAGTTCTAGTGCGAGATATGCTATTTCTAAAAAACTGGGGCCTGATACACCTATTAAAGTAGCTGGTCCGCTTACAAGGGTTTTGAACGTTGCCGAAATTCACGATGATTCAATCTTGCAACTGACGAAGGATGAAAAGTTCAAGGAAAAAATAAAGAACTACGATTTACCTATTACAAGCTATAAAACCATGGTCCTAGACGATGGCGTAGAAATAAATTACATTGAGATCAAACCAGCCAATTTAAATCCTAAAAAAAAATACCCGATATTAGTCAACATTTATGGTGGTCCAGGATCTCAAACATTTACCACCAAGTCGTCTCTTGCGTTTGAACAAGCAGTTGTTTCAGGATTAGATGTTATCGTCCTACAAATAGAGCCCAGAGGAACTGGGGGTAAAGGTTGGAGTTTTAGATCATGGGCCCGCGAAAAATTAGGATATTGGGAACCTAGAGACATTACTGAAGTCACAAAAAAATTCATACAAAGGAATAGCCAACATATAGATGAAAGCAAAATTGCTATTTGGGGTTGGTCATACGGCGGTTTTACTAGCTTGAAAACCGTGGAATTAGACAACGGCGACACATTTAAATACGCCATGGCTGTCGCGCCAGTAACAAACTGGACATTGTATGATTCCGTTTACACGGAAAGATATATGAACCAACCATCGGAAAACCATGAAGGCTATTTTGAAGTATCCACCATCCAAAATTTCAAATCATTCGAATCTTTAAAGCGTCTTTTCATTGTGCACGGAACTTTCGATGATAATGTTCACATACAAAATACTTTTAGATTAGTTGATCAACTGAATCTATTGGGATTGACGAACTATGACATGCACATTTTTCCAGACTCTGATCATTCCATCCGGTACCACAACGCTCAAAGAATTGTATTCCAAAAACTATACTATTGGTTAAGGGATGCCTTTGCTGAACGCTTTGACAACACTGAAGTTTTGCATTTATAAAACTTTATGGATGATTGCGATATTAACGATAACGATAGAGACAAACACGCGATTAATAATATAATAATATGAAGTTTCTCAATTGCAACGCATAATTTTGGAATGACATATTAGGTACAAATGTTAGACCTAATAAATGTAATATTTAATGACGGTTGTACGTACAGGTACATTATTTTGTGTACTATACTAATAAGAGTATTTTATATAGGGCGGTGATGATACCCATCGAGCTATTATCACCACACAGTTTTCGTATCTGTGATAGAACGGCTCACAAAATCAATGAGAAGAAAAGTGTAATTATAATCTTAGTGTATGAATAAATCATGCTTTCGTTTTCCTTTTTTTGCTACCACCAGGTTTACTGGTGGCAGTCTTCCTCTTCGTAGGTTTGGCTTTCTGCTTGATAAGTTTATCCTTCTTCAAGTCTGTGCTACTATCTTGTGTTTCTTCATCATCTGCGGGAACTGGATTGTCATCTGCGTCAACGACATCTTCGAAATCGGGGGTGCTAGTACTGGTGCCAACACCACCACCACCAATAGTACTACCTGTTCTGTAAATTGCGACTGGATGTGTCATACTGTTGTATTTCCGCGTGAATCCACTTTTAACCGTAGCTGGTATCTTTTTGATAATGGCTGTGGTCACATCAGGACCTACGAAAAACTCCATAATAGAATCCCAGTCTTCTTTGGTCAAATAGTAATCGTCCATTACCTCTATGACAGATGAAATTGCATCAGCACCTTGCTTCAAAAATGGGTCTAATAATCTTTTTCTAAAAGTTGGTAGGTAATCCAGCCTTAGTCCAATTTTATCAGTAGATGTACCTAGTCTTGTATGATAATGTATCTCTTGCAGTAACCTATAATATTTGGCAGATTTAGAATTTTGGCCCAACCAAGCTGTGAAATTGATTCTTCCCGCCATATGGCCGGCAACTTTTGATGCTGGATAAACAGATGAAAGAACAGCATGCAAAGGCAAAAGACTCCATAATTGCTCACTACTACGAATCTTCTTTTCGACAATATCACCTAATGAAATACAGTTAGCCGCCTCAGCAACTGCTTCCAAATGTGACTGGCCGGGTTTCAAAACGCTTGGTCTTGTAGATAAATAGTTTTCCTGAATCATTAGGGGTGTGAAATCAAAGTCATCAAAATATAATGCGATCTTATCATTCAGTGTAAAGTTCCTTGAACCTATGTCTGAGTATATTTGTCCATCCAACATTTTATGGGCAATGTCAAAGGGTTTTAGGGCAATATTCTTTTCCCATGCCTTTGAGATCTCGTTGATATTTTCATGGTTTATGGTTTTAGTAGTCGTAGATATCGTTGAAAGTAGATTAATAACCTGGCGGATATCACCTCTTGTAGTCTGTATCAACCTATCAATGACATTTGGATCAAGTTTGAACTTTTCTCTGATCGCAATTGTCATTAATCTTGATTTGATACTGTTAGCATCAGGTCTTCTAAATTGGATATCAAGACATACTCTATCGAATGGTCTCATTTTTGGTAAATTACGTTCATTACAAATTAGAATCAATGGAGTTGACGTCTTACGACAAAACTGTGCCAGCTGGCCAACTCCCCCCCTATCGCCTCCGCTCATACCATCAACTTCATCCATGATAATGACAAAATGTTTCCCGTTCAAATTTTGAGCTTCTTCGTTGTGTTTGAAATATCCCACTACAGACATGTTATCAAGAGCGTTTTTAACACCGGCATTAAGTAAAGTTTTAGAGCGAACATCAGAAGCGTTTTGTTCAAGAATGTCATACCCAAGCTCTTGTGCAACTAAATGAGCAGCAGTTGTCTTCCCAATACCAGGAGGACCGTATAACATTGCAGCCCTGAAAACACCAGAGCCATCTTTACCAGCATGTTTAAAACTATTTTTCTTTGAATTTTCCCAATTAGCCAACCAGTTTTTTAATTTCATTACACTTCCTTTGTTACCACAGACCTGTTGTAGATTCGTTGGTGCGTACTTTACTGTCCACAATTTATCTTCTTCCCTAACCACATTGTCTCTCTCCAGATGGCCACCAGAAACTCTAGTGGCTGCAAGCTTCTTCGACCTTTCCTCTTCTTTCTTAACAAGCAATTCTGCTTCTTTGGTAGCAATATTATGCTGTTCTTCTAATTTTCGACGTGCTTTTTCGGCAGCTTCCCCGTCACCACCTTCAGCAGGCATCCCAGCAATTAATTGCTTAAAGCCTTCTTCGTCTATGGCTTTGATTTTCAATTGCTTGATTTTTTCTAGTTTCTTTGGCCCTGCTTCATCACCTAAGACTACTACAGAAGTTTTGCTTGAAATTGATTTAGTAACCCTTGCTCCGTATCTTTTCGCTAAAGCTTCCGATGCACCACGCTCCAAGGTTGGCAGAACACCTGTGAAGACAATTGTTAGACCTAATAAACAATTTGGCTTTCCTTCTGGAAAACTACCTATTTCAGAAACAATTTCATCTGGATCCGCATTTGAATTTGCGCTTTTGAAATCAAATTTAGCATTCTCTTTCACATGAACATTTGACAGATCCAAGGATGGAATCTTATCTAGTACATCTTGAGCCGTAATATTCGAAGCCGAGTCTGAACTTTTAGAGGAGGGTTTGGTTTTTTTTGAACTTGCTGGCTTTACAGTTGGTGAAGAGGCCTTCCTCTTAGCGGGAAGAGGTAGCTTTTTTTCTCCTTCAGGTGTCTCTGATACATCAATTACATTACTTACAGGCATCTTCTTTGGTGTTTTATTGGTTGATTCTTGGTCAGATTCAGTATCTAAGTCGATAACTTCTGGTTTAGACGAACCCACCTGTCTCGTAGGTCTGGATGTTGACGATCTTACGGATTTCTTATTTTTACCAAAGAAATCAGAAATATTGACCATTTTCTTCAGCTTAGTTTATTATGAAGTGACTTGAAGTTATAAAATTAACTGCGAGATACCCAATTCCTTATTGTGTAAGGATCAAGCAGCGTATTCAACGAAGCCACTGTTTTCGCTGAGAGATCGGCTGTTCCTTCTCATGTTGATTTTTTTTTCAGTACTTCTTTTTGAATTTCGTGCTCATTTCGATACGAAAAATGGAAACAAACAGAAAGACCATTCATGAAGAACAAGAAAATCTTGTATAAACAGCTATATAGTAGATGCTTGTGTATACTTTCCACTTGATCCCCTCAAACAATTGCATTTTTTTTAATTAGAATGGGTAAAAATAAGAAGAAAACAGGTAAGAAGGCCAAGAGTCATCCTCATGTGGAGGACGTTGATGAAACCGTCAATAAACCTGAAGAAATCATCAATTCTGTAAACGTCACCGTTCCTCCAAAAATGTCCACAGATCCAGAGGCTGATGGTATCGTGGCAAGCCCGGACGATGAGGGGAAAGATCTCTCTGAAGGAGTAGACAAACAAAAAGTAAATGACGGCCTGACTGTAGACACCATCAATCCTTTAGAGGACAAAAAGGCTGGTGATGAGATGAAGGAACTAAGGGAAGAAATTGAACGTTTAAAATTGGAACTAAGCTACAAAAAGGATCAAGAAACGCCTAATGAAGACTTCAAAAATGAACTAGCGAATGTTATTAAGGAAAGAGACGAATTCAAAACACAGTATGACACATTATTGAGCAAGATATCTTCTATGAAATCAATTTTTAATAAGATGAAAGAAGCACAAAAACAATTAGAGGAAGTGCAGGAGCAGCTTACTGAATATGAATCACAAAATCTGAAATTGAAGAAGAAACTTGAAGCTACCAAGACCGAAAACTCTGAATTACAATCCACGATTGTGACCCTAAATACAGAGTTAGAAAACCTAGAAAAGGAGCAAGAAAGTACAGAAGAGGTTTTTTTGGAATACGAATCAAGGATAGAAGCTTTGGAAGATGAAAAACACGACATAATTGAAAAACATAGTAAGGAACTTAACACTTACAGGAAGGAAAAAGATCAATTAAATCTCCAAGTTCAGGAACTCATGATAATCTTAGAAAATAATAAACAAGATATATCTGACTTGAGAACAGAAAGAGATGAATTGAGACAGGCTTTGGAATCCCATGAAAAGGAGAAAGCAGTATTAAAGAATTCTCTAAATGATCTGGAATTGAAGATAGAAGAAGTTGACAACAAAAGGGAAGAAGAGGCTAGAGAGAGAGACCAGGAAGTCAAATCTTTACGATCCCAACTTGACACGGAGATAGAAACGCACAACAATGACACAGAAGCTTTAGAAAGCATGAAAAAACAGCTAGAAGCCATGAAGGAGGACGCCTCTATGAAGGAAAAATATGAGGAAGAATCTAAGCAGCACATCTTACAGATCGGAAAACTACGTCACGAAGCCATTATACTAAATGAGCATTTAACAAAGGCACTGGCCATGTTGAAGAAATCAAGCGATTCTGAATCCGTTGATAAAGAACTGATATCCAATCTATTGATATCTTTCGTGTCCATACCCAGAGCAGACCCAAGAAAGTTTGAAGTTCTTGAATTACTGTCCAATTTCTTAAACTGGGATGAAGATAAGAAACAACAGGCCGGCTTGATCTCGAATAATGAGTCTAAGAATTCAAGCGCTGTATCGAGAACGGAAAGCTTTGTATCGCTTTGGACCAACTACCTCGAGAAAGAGAGTGAGAAAGACTAATCGGGCAAACTAAGTCTAGTTCAGAAGAGCATACGTACTTAGTGTAGCATCACCCAATTTATACTCTATAAACGATAAATGATATAAATCACATCTACCCGGCATCTGGGACTTTTCGGGGGGAAGGACTCAAAATTAAAGGGAAGAAAAAGGATCTGCAACATTTTTTACAGAAGTAATGAACTGGAGAAAAAAGACTTTGGGATAAAGTTGGGGAATACAGCAAATAACACTATTCCAAGATGTTCAGACAATCAATTAGGCCACTTGTTTCAAATAGACTAACCTTCATTCGTTATAACAGTTCTCCAGCCTACACGGCTGCAGTCAGCCTATTGAAAGGAGATTTGAAAAAGGCTATGATTGCCAAGGATGAGATGAAGAAGACAGCAATCAGAAATATGTTATCTGCCATAAAAAACAAAGAAATTGCTTTAAAAGGGAAGAGCGCTGATGAGTACTCCCTGTACGACATGTACTCCAAGTTAATATCTCAAAGAAAGGACTCGATCAATGAGTTCCTTGCTAACAAGAGGGACGATCTGGTGGCCAAAGAGCAAGGTGAAATGGACATTATAAAGAAATATATGGACCAATTGCCAGTGTCTTCAGAGCTTGATATTGATCAAAATGTGAAGAAATTACTGGACGCCCTCAAAACAAAGGCAGGTGAAAAAAAAGTTCAAATTAAGGAAATCATGGGAGAAATCGACTGGAAGTCATTGCCAACAGAATGGAAGACATCTCCAACTGCCATCAAAAATAGCATTGTTAAGCAATTCAAGGAAATTTTCAAATGAGGTCCTTGTTTTCTGCGCGATGAATCACAGCCCAACCTTCAATAGTAAAAAAGAAGTAAAAATATTCGTCAAAAATTATGAAAGATACTTTGTTAATACATATCACAGTTACATATTAAAATAAAAAATTAATGCTCGCTTCCTTTCACCTTTTTTTTTTTTTTGTGGCTACGTTTTTGTGTCCCATGGCAACCATGATATGTCTTGCTAACTGTCATTTGCCCTTTGTTTATAAAAGAGGCCGCTTTTGTATAATGTATAAATTATTCTTTTCCTGAAAGTATTTGTAGTTATCCAAGACAAAAAACCAGCAGCTAACATTGCTACACATAACTAAAGAACAACACCAAGCCAGTAACTAGCACGAAAGGAAGGAAAGTAAAGTTTTGTATCCCATTCTCTTTTTTGATCCTTATTGAAATGTTAGGATTATATCTATCCTCCCTTTTCTTCGCCTTTTTTATGGCACAAGTGTTTGCTACCAAATACTCAATTACTTTTACATCAGATGAGTATGAAGAAGATGAAACAGGACAAAATGAACCTGGTCCTTTAGTTTTCCATTTGGATAAAAACTCATTACCACCAGCTCTGCTAAATCAAATGGAGTTTAATCCATACTTAGTATTAGCAGATTTACCGGAGGAGCCGCGAGCTGTTGATTCTCAAGAACATACCGATACGGTCCTTGCTTCCAAATCTGTTATAGATTTTCTGTTGGAAGATCCTCTAACAATAGTGGAGCACAAAAAGTTTTCTCAAATTGAAAGTATTCTACATGAAATTATGGAAGACAGCATACAGAAGAAAGTCGGGGCAGACGAGGTATTTGAAGAGATTCCGAAACCGAAAATTTACGCGTATGAAGATATTTTAGTAACTAATATGAGCATCATCAATAATAGTGAAATGCCGACAAGTACTGCAACATTAACGAGCACCATTTCTTATTTATCTAGTACGACAAGTTTAGCTTTATCCACGGGTGTTACCAGCGTTGAGATTTTCCCAACAATCACCCCGGGAAATATTACAACTATTGGGGGATACGAAAATTCATCATCCTCCTTAATGCCGTCGATGGGAATCTTATCTTTTCTATTTGGTCTGTACTTGTTACTTCACCCTTAAAGTTCGGCAGTCATATAATCAAAGTTTTGATAGAGAAAGCATTTATATAACATATAAGCAAATGACCAATTAATGGTATTATTTAGTGACGTTTACAGCTGGCGCGGTCGCGTTACACGGGCAAGAAAAAATCAAAGCCACATCAATAAGTCATCACCATTAGAGAGTTGCACGACAACAAACTAGAACAGCCATGTTCGGGTGAAGAGGAAGTGCAGCAACTCAAGTTTTTCTACAGACTAAATTGTTTTTACTCTTGACTCCAAAAGCCCTTTTTTTTTTTTTTGGTGCCATATAATAGACGCTCTTTTATGGATCATTCAATAGAAGTCACTTTCAGAGTAAAAACACAACAGGTTATAATACCGGAACAAAACATCCGGGGAAATGAACTTCCCTTACGTCGGTGGCAGATGGAACTCCTCATGTTAGATGCAACAGGAAAGGAAGTGGAGCCTACCATCCTCTCTAAATGCATCTACCATTTGCACTCTAGCTTCAAACAGCCCAAAAGACGACTGAACTCGCTGCCATTTTTTATCAAGGAAACCGGTTGGGGAGAGTTTAACTTAAAAATAGAATGCTTTTTTATAGGTAACGCTGGAAAGTTTAGCATTGAACATGACTTAACGTTTGAAGATGATGCATATGCAGTTGACTATACCGTTGATGTGCCTCATGAATTCTCACATCTCAATAGTGAACTATCTAAATATTTTGATCTCCCGTGGAAAGTAGTGTCTCCGGAGGAAGAAATGTCTCTTCGTATAGCCGATTTGCCCTGGATTAAAAGCCTTGCGCTTATAGATGAGGATATGATGACGGACGTGGTTCAGATGATATTGAATGATCCTGCAGTACAGAGAGCAATTGAAAATCATCCCAGAAGGGAGCAGTTTTTTATGTTTATAACACAACTACCAGATGATTTGTTAATGAAAATTCAGGCATTTTTGAAATTACCGAACAAAAATTCCACTAAACAAGAAAGGACAAATTTTGGGTCAGACGCAATACATAAGGACGAGCCAGTGAAGGCTCATAACAAGCTAAAGTAGGGACAGCCATCATGAAATTAAACAATGCCTGAAAACATAGATGATTCTAGCAAGTTGGTCAAATAAGTCAGTGAATAATACTGTTTCCAAAACGATTGAAAAGAATTTTTGAGTGCATGACACTTTTGTTCGTTTTTGTTTCGTTTATCCAAAGAGAAAAAGGAAGCAAATGACAATGCTTTGAATTTTCATTGTTGAATGTTTTGACTTACTTTATTAAAGGACGTTTTTGCGCTTCCACAGAACTAATGTTACTGTTGTTATTCTATGTAAATATGGGATGGGTGTAGGTATGTATATTTATATAATAGCATCCATTGATAATTACTGCTCACAGTATTTCCAATTCGAAGCTATTGATAACCTGGAGACCATATTTTCATGGTTGAGTCCCATGAACCTGTACATACAGCTAACCCATCTGGACTCGAGCGCACACCAGTGACTCTGCCACCATGACCTTCTAATTTTCCAACAATCTCTCCTTTTAATACATCCCACACAACACAACCAATGTCTGTATAGCATGAGTACATCAATCTTCCAGATGCACTAAAATCTAAAGAAACAACGCCTTGGTTGTCTAGATAGCTTGAGCTTGTTGATTTTAAAGTTTGTGGCGATTGCGCGGTATTGTACTCCATGTTAGCTGCCATATAAGTAGGGGTAGGGGTACGTTCTTCATAACCTCGAAAAAGAGAAAAAGTAGCAATAGAACAGTCCGACCTTAAATCATACATATTTATCGCACCATTGTCACTTCCTGCAACAATCGACATCCCGTCTTTGAAAAAACGAAGTGCATTAATATCACTATCGTTAACGTAAAAGCTTTGTACAGCGGACGGAGATCTGCTATCCCATATGTAAGTATACCCGTCTGATCCACAGCTAGCGAATGTGTTCGAAGAATTTTCTGAGTTTGGCTCTTCAGGAATAGCTAATGCCAAAACATCACCTAAATGGTCAGAATATTCTCTCACCCTCTTTGCTTTCGGTATATCCCACAAGGCACATGTCATATCCCCACTTGCTGTCAATATATGTGCGTTATCTGTAAATTCAATGTCAGAAATATAGCAAGTATGTCCTTTGAAAATTGACGCAACGTTTTGCGCTACTCTGTTTTCTTTCGAAACTCTATAAATGGTACAGTTATTGTTTAATCCTGCGCTTGCTACCAAAGTACTCGATGGCGAAATAGCGCAGGAAAGAACCCATTGAGAATCTAATGGAATAGCGTTCTGTTTTAAACCTGAAGCACTGTCCCATATAAGCATAAAGCCATCTTGACTTGCACTCAAAATACGTTTTGAATCTCGACTCCACCGAAAATCTGAGATTTTATTATTATGGCCTTTCAACACGATATTTGGCTTTAAGTTGATCTTATTTTTGGTCAACGAAGTAACTTTGTTGGCCATCTGGAATAAGCTTGCATCTTGTATCTTGTGTTTTGCTTTATTTATTTGAGCATGAAGCTGTTTACTCTCTTGTCTGGCGGCCTCTATTTTATTTTGAATTTCATCCTCCACTGCAGAGATATCCTGTAGACTTTGTGGTTGTATATACTGTTGGGTGACATTATTAGAATACGTTATCGAGTCCATCTGATGTGCTGCCATCGTAATGTGTACCTGATTGAGCTGTACAGTTTTTTGAGTATTTTCTTCCTTGACTTAATGAACTAGCAATATCGTATTTTCTTCCCTCTTTCCTTCCAATAATTCTGGCCTATTGACCTTGAGTTCTGGCACAAAGGAGATTATGAATAAAATGTGCTTTACAGCGAGTTACTACAAAAAGGGGAAGAAAACAATTAGAAAAGTGATAAGAGATTTTGAGGATACTGTTTCGATATTGAAGGGATTCAAGTCATGTGAAGGATGGACTTCCAAAAAAGTTTTATGTTTGAAAGTTTAAGTTACAACTAATATGAAACAGGCAAGTGTCAGTTGAAAACAATCTGAAAAAATTTTCGACACACAGAAAAACAACTGTTGGGTAAACCTAACAGGGCTACAAGTCAATCTGTTAAGGCAAAAAGCCTCACAAACTTTTTCCTGCGTAACACATGTGTCTTTTTTTACGCAGTATCTCTTCCTGAAACATTTTTCAACGCGTGTAAAAATTTGCATCTGACGAAAGTGCGTACAAAGGGTTGTGGTCCCAAAAGAGGTAGTACACGCCGAGAATTTGCACAGGGTACTGGTTACAAAAGGTAAGTACCCCCCGCAGGGACGGTTGAAGCTATTGAATCTTCGTCTCATCGGCTGATATCAAAATCCGATCATACATACCCATCTCAATCTCAATAATTGACATTTCATTTAGCCAGAGAAGAACATCGACAAGTAAGCTGTTCTTCTGCTCGCTAATGGTAAATGAAGTAGTCGCTCTTAAGTAATTATAAATAGTACATCTCTCTCAGCGGATGACATATTGTGATAAAATTTTAACGCAGGTGTCAGTAAATAACAGAGTTGTAATTAGTTTTAACTGCAAAAGACTTCGCAAAGAACATATGGCGGGGTTTATCCTTGAAAAAACGGTTTCCATAGGAAGCCTAAAATATGAATGGATCTAGTGTACTCTTTGAGGAAATATATTTCAAATATTTCTGTCCATGAAAGATTTACTATGAAATTAACCCTCATTCAGCGCTTCGTATTCGATGATCAATATGCAAGTTGTTAATATTTCCTTGTACCGTTAAAAACAAAATAGTAGCGTTCTATTGAAAGGCAAGACATAATCAGCTAGGAAGGTTCACACCAGTTAACGGGAGAACACGAAAAAGCCTCTTTTTGGGTAGTACAGATATCATTTTATTCTTAGGCTTTTCCATTCTTTTCGTACTTATAATATAGCCTCGCATATTCACCATAATACTCTGAAAGCATGAGTAATTCTACTTCATTAAGGGCCATCCCAAGAGTGGCGAACTATAACACATTAGTAAGGATGAATGCGAGCCCAGTACGGCTTTTAATTCTGAGAAGACAGCTTGCTACGCATCCGGCGATACTATATAGCTCTCCTTACATCAAAAGTCCGTTGGTGCACTTACACAGCCGCATAAGCAATGTTCACGGATCAGCACATGCCAATGCTTTGAGTTTTGTTATCACCAGGAGATCGATATCACATTTTCCTAAAATTATATCTAAAATTATTAGGTTACCCATATATGTGGGTGGCGGGATGGCTGCTGCAGGGAGTTATATAGCTTATAAGATGGAAGAAGCTAGCTCTTTTACTAAGGACAAACTAGATCGAATCAAGGATTTAGGTGAATCGATGAAGGAAAAGTTTAATAAAATGTTTTCCGGTGATAAGTCACAAGACGGTGGTCATGGAAACGATGGAACGGTGCCAACTGCTACTCTAATAGCCGCTACATCACTCGACGATGACGAAAGTAAGAGGCAAGGAGATCCTAAAGATGATGACGACGAAGATGATGATGACGAGGATGATGAAAACGATTCTGTAGATACAACGCAAGACGAAATGTTAAACTTAACCAAACAAATGATTGAAATTAGAACTATTTTGAATAAAGTGGACTCTTCTTCTGCACATTTAACTTTACCATCTATTGTCGTGATAGGTTCACAATCGTCTGGTAAATCCTCAGTACTAGAATCCATTGTTGGGAGGGAATTCTTACCAAAAGGTTCCAACATGGTCACAAGAAGACCCATTGAATTGACTTTGGTCAATACACCTAACTCGAATAATGTAACAGCTGATTTTCCAAGCATGCGTCTATACAATATCAAGGACTTTAAAGAGGTGAAAAGAATGCTAATGGAACTGAACATGGCCGTTCCGACTTCAGAGGCTGTTTCAGAGGAGCCTATTCAATTGACAATCAAATCGTCCCGCGTTCCAGATTTATCATTGGTGGATCTACCTGGCTATATACAAGTGGAAGCGGCAGACCAGCCAATAGAACTGAAAACAAAAATCCGTGACCTCTGCGAAAAATATTTGACTGCACCTAATATTATTTTAGCAATTTCTGCTGCGGATGTTGACCTGGCTAATAGTTCTGCTTTGAAAGCTTCTAAAGCGGCAGATCCTAAAGGCTTGAGAACGATAGGTGTCATTACCAAACTGGATTTGGTGGATCCTGAAAAAGCAAGAAGCATCTTGAATAATAAAAAATATCCTCTCAGTATGGGCTATGTAGGAGTGATTACTAAGACACCAAGTAGTATAAACAGAAAACACCTAGGTCTTTTCGGTGAAGCACCTTCTTCGTCATTAAGTGGGATATTTTCAAAAGGCCAGCACGGCCAAAGTAGCGGAGAAGAAAATACCAATGGTTTAAAACAAATTGTGTCTCATCAATTTGAAAAAGCTTATTTCAAAGAAAACAAAAAGTATTTTACCAATTGCCAAGTTTCCACTAAGAAATTGAGAGAAAAGTTGATCAAAATCTTGGAGATTTCCATGTCAAATGCGCTGGAGCCGACTTCAACACTTATTCAACAAGAGTTGGATGATACTTCTTATTTGTTTAAAGTAGAGTTTAACGACAGGCATCTAACTCCTAAATCATACCTTTTGAATAATATAGATGTACTAAAGTTGGGTATTAAAGAGTTTCAGGAAAAATTTCATAGAAATGAACTGAAATCAATCTTGAGAGCAGAATTGGATCAGAAAGTTTTAGATGTTTTGGCTACACGGTATTGGAAGGATGATAATCTTCAGGATCTATCTTCCTCTAAGCTGGAAAGTGATACCGATATGCTATATTGGCATAAAAAATTGGAACTCGCATCATCCGGCTTAACTAAAATGGGCATTGGTAGATTATCTACAATGCTTACTACCAATGCAATTTTAAAGGAGCTAGATAACATTCTGGAGTCTACTCAACTAAAAAACCATGAACTGATCAAAGACCTTGTTAGCAATACAGCCATTAACGTTCTAAACAGTAAATACTATTCAACGGCTGATCAAGTTGAGAACTGTATCAAACCCTTCAAGTATGAAATTGATTTGGAAGAAAGAGACTGGAGCCTTGCTCGTCAACATTCCATTAATTTAATAAAGGAAGAATTACGTCAATGTAACTCAAGGTACCAGGCAATCAAAAATGCCGTTGGCAGTAAGAAATTAGCAAATGTAATGGGCTATTTAGAAAATGAATCAAATTTGCAAAAAGAAACACTCGGCATGTCCAAATTACTATTGGAAAGAGGCTCTGAAGCTATTTTCCTGGATAAAAGGTGCAAAGTGTTATCGTTCAGATTAAAAATGTTGAAAAACAAATGTCATTCGACAATTGAGAAGGATCGTTGTCCAGAGGTATTTCTATCTGCAGTTAGTGATAAATTGACCTCCACAGCTGTTTTATTCCTTAACGTTGAATTATTAAGCGATTTTTTTTATAACTTCCCTATTGAATTAGACAGAAGGTTAACATTGTTGGGAGATGAACAAGTGGAAATGTTTGCTAAGGAAGATCCGAAGATTTCAAGGCATATTGAATTGCAAAAGAGAAAGGAGCTGTTAGAATTAGCCTTGGAGAAAATAGATTCAATCTTGGTTTTCAAGAAAAGCTACAAGGGCGTCTCCAAAAATTTATGATGTAAAATAAATAGTGTCATTAGAGAATTTGTAAATAGCATTTTTTACCGTTATATAATTACTAGGGTGTATTTTTCTGAAAAAATAAAGGCATACCCTTCATCTAAGCTCTTTCTTATAGTATACAAGTCTCTTATATCGCACGATGTAACATCTACATACTTCCTTTATCGTCTTGAAGAGTAAACAAAAGATATATATATATTATTTTCTATTATTTTGGAAGAGAATGGTATTCCTACAGTATGCAGAGACACATCTGGTTGTCGTGTAGTTCTTTTAGTGTGTGAGAATAAATGGTTATCGTTTCTATATTCATGACCGCTCTCATCTTTTTTTTTTCATCCATCAAGGAAAAGAAAAGTTCAAAAACAGCCATATTGAGGAACACTTAATCTCTTTTTTCTAATGGGTTGTATCTTAAAAACTTTTCAATAAGATCGACGTGGGTTAGAATCATTCTTCTACAGCAGTATCTTTTTAGACCTAATCTTGACAATGCAGTACCTTCATCCAACTCATCTTCTTGCAACAAGTTTAAGTAGCTTTCCCACTTGTCACCAACAACTTTACCGCATGAGAAACATCTGACTGGGACAATCATTTTGTATTATTATTTTGCTTATTGAGGTTTACGTTCTACACTCTACAGTTTGAATACACTTTAACTATCATCCCATTGTGATTTTATTCAATGTTTCTTTTTTTTTTTCTTATGAAATTTTTTTTACCAAATACAACGAGTGAGAAATTACTTTTCGTTCAACGTGATCTTTGTGTTCTCAATTGCTGACACTTCCAGTGTAGTAGCCATCGGAGTGCTGATAGTAGCTTATTTTGGGCTTAAAAACCTCAAGAATATGAAAAGATTTATCAGGTCTGCTTTTGCATATATGAACCCTTCATCTTACTTTTTTACGTTGTAAATTCGTCAAAATATCAACAAAAATGGCTGCTGCGCCTGGGTGAAAAATTCGTCAGATCCGTTCTTATAAGACTGGAAAAACTCGCAAATGAAAGAATTGTTGTCTTTGACTAACCAAAATGACGAGCCTTTCAACAGTTATCGAAACGTAAATTGGATCCCATCAGTTTTTTTGTTTCAATTCGTCACTGTAAGGAAACAAACGGTAGATAATATTTTAGAAGAAAGGTGGATTTAGCCTTTTGTACCTATTTTCGCCAAGCAAGATAACCATGTCAGAACCAGTGATAAAGTCTCTTTTGGACACAGACATGTACAAGATTACGATGCATGCTGCTGTCTTCACTAATTTTCCAGATGTTACAGTTACTTATAAATATACCAACAGGTCGTCCCAATTGACCTTCAATAAGGAAGCCATTAATTGGTTGAAAGAGCAATTTTCGTATTTGGGAAATTTGAGGTTCACAGAAGAGGAAATTGAATACTTAAAACAGGAAATCCCATATTTGCCATCGGCATATATTAAGTATATTAGCAGTTCTAATTACAAACTACACCCTGAAGAGCAGATTTCCTTCACTTCAGAAGAAATCGAGGGCAAGCCCACCCACTACAAATTGAAAATTTTAGTCAGTGGTAGTTGGAAGGATACTATCCTTTATGAGATCCCCTTACTGTCCCTAATATCAGAAGCGTATTTTAAATTTGTTGACATCGACTGGGACTACGAAAACCAATTAGAACAAGCTGAGAAGAAGGCGGAAACTTTGTTTGATAATGGTATTAGATTCAGTGAATTTGGTACAAGACGTCGTAGATCTCTGAAGGCTCAAGATCTAATTATGCAAGGAATCATGAAAGCTGTGAACGGTAACCCAGACAGAAACAAATCGCTATTATTAGGCACATCAAATATTTTATTTGCCAAGAAATATGGAGTCAAGCCAATCGGTACTGTGGCTCACGAGTGGGTTATGGGAGTCGCTTCTATTAGTGAAGATTATTTGCATGCCAATAAAAATGCAATGGATTGTTGGATCAATACTTTTGGTGCAAAAAATGCTGGTTTAGCATTAACGGATACTTTTGGAACTGATGACTTTTTAAAATCATTCCGTCCACCATATTCTGATGCTTACGTCGGTGTTAGACAAGATTCTGGAGACCCAGTTGAGTATACCAAAAAGATTTCCCACCATTACCATGACGTGTTGAAATTGCCTAAATTCTCGAAGATTATCTGTTATTCCGATTCTTTGAACGTCGAAAAGGCAATAACTTACTCCCATGCAGCTAAAGAGAATGGAATGCTAGCCACATTCGGTATTGGCACAAACTTTACTAATGATTTTCGTAAGAAGTCAGAACCCCAGGTTAAAAGTGAGCCGTTAAACATCGTTATCAAACTATTAGAAGTAAATGGTAATCACGCTATCAAAATTTCTGATAACTTAGGTAAAAATATGGGAGATCCTGCCACTGTGAAGAGAGTGAAAGAGGAATTGGGATATACTGAACGAAGTTGGAGTGGTGATAACGAAGCGCACAGATGGACCTAATTATTCAGTTATGGGTACTGACATCTCTGCGATTTTATAAATATGACATATAGATATGCAGCTGATATCGCAAAAATAAAACATTATATGAAGTTGCGAGTACGTAAAAAAACCCGTGTTTCTTTATGAGGAGATTGTTAATTGTAGATTTATTTTTTTTTATTTTTAATGTATCTATATAATGAAATAAAATGCAACGAGAGGTTATGTAATTTATCAAAACGAAAAGTGTTTGTATAATAGGAGAAAAACAATTCTATTAACAAGGTAACGCGTTCTTTATCTGCTTTTGCAGGGCAAAATAATTTAATAATGCCTCATAACAAGCGATATATTGAGTTAGATTCTGTACCATTGAAATCCTTTGCTTTCTTAATTCATTCACTATGATAAAGATAAGGTCCTGAGTCATATTCCAAACATCAATCTTGTTTGAGTGATTTGTTGTAGGTGAAAGAATACTTAGTAGGAAATCCAAGGTAACGAAAACACCTGTTCTTCCACACCCTGCAGAACAATGGACTAATAGTGGCGATGAATTTGCTGTATCGAGATGTAAATCATTATTATTATCATCTATCAAATCAGGCTTGCAAACATCCTTTTCGAGGCTTGTAATAAAACTTTGCGGGTTAAACAATAACGAATTTTTGACTTTGTGTAGTTTAATGATGTCATTCATATCTACGCCGCATGAATCTAACCAATTCTTGTATTGTAATTGGTAAACAATAAACGGCTCGGATACAGCCATGGTAGTGGAAGTAAGGTCACCATTATGCGGAAGGTCACAATCTTGACTGATATTATCATTTTGTGGAGCTGTTTTCTTGACTTGAAAGACTCTGAGAACACAGCCATTAATATTGCAAATATTCTCCCAGGTGTTCTGAAGTTTGATAGTGTGGTTGGAATATGACAGATTATTCCAGTAAATATCCCATTTTCTTAAATTCAATTCATCGTCAGAATTCAATGATATTATTACTTTAACTTTATTTAAAGTAATAACCTTCCAAAAATCATCCATCGTAGAAGGAAGCGGAGCTTGGGTAGCAATATACTTGAAATCAGGATTAATTTGCGTGAGCTTCAAATAGTTCGCATTGATATAGTCGTTCGGTTTGCAGGAGTGGTTTTTTGCATCTACGGGACACATCGGATATGACTTATCTGTTTTAGTTTCGGTTGTGGATGCTTCAGAAACTGCAGGTGGTTTCGGGGAGTGAGGTAACTTTACTCTTGAATGTTCGTAAGGTAAGATATTAGAATATCTATTCTTAGTAAAAGACTGAATTCCTTCAGTAAGTTCGTAATCATTTATTGGTGTCATTATAGTATCATCGGAAGATAATGGTGATGGCGAAGAAGATGTGTTGTTTTTTGGTATAATTAATTTTAGCTTTTGATTTTTCTGTATGTTGCTTTTCAAAGAACTTTTATACTGTCGTTGCAAACTAGTTAAAGAATATAATTTTGAATCATCCGTGGATTGCGGACCCCTCTGCTTTTGTGATAGCTGCTTTTGATGTAAAGGCTTTTTCTTGAATTTCAGGCATTTCTCTAATCTTTGCATTTCAAAATTTTCTAAAGTTTCAAAATTGTTAAAGAGTTTCTTTAATATTACCTTTTCATTTTCTTTTACGGAGCAGAATTTTAGCCAATTCGGTAAAATCGTGTCGTTAGGTGCTAAGTCAGCAGGCATATTGAATTGGAAAAACTTTTGCAAAGAATTAGGAGAATAATGAATTAAATCCTTTTTCAGAGACTGTAAAAATATTTTATTTGAATCATTGGGTGGAGGTATGTTTATTCTTAAATTTAAAGTTGACCTTGAAGTTAAGTTTACATTCAAGTTCAAATCCAATTTGGGCAAGATGCAATTTTTCTTATTTTTTCCTAATGAGGGGGCCTTGCTATCATTCAGAGAGCCTTCGAGAAGAAAGAATTTCAAATAAGGAGATGGAAAAAAATGGCAGATGAACTTTTTAAACTTCTCAATGAGGCAAAAAGTTGTCTTTAAACAACTCGAAATTCTGCTAAACGAATCACTGAAAATGAAAATATCATAATCTTTGATGATCTTTGTGAACTCAATATACTTTTCATCAGATCCAAGGTAATTCTTTAGTAAGTTCTCGAACGGGTAGTTCGACCTTTTCACCAAAGTGCTGGGTAGCGGCAACGATAAAACTGTGATATCCTTAGCATTGGTATTGCCTAAAAATGAGTTGGTATTGGGGCCAGCGCACAGATCTAGTAAAAGTATTTTAGAATGCCTATTAGAGTTGTTCCGCCGTATGTTAACGTCGTCCAAATCTTTGCACGGTTTAATTTGATTTTGGGGAAGGTTAGACAGATTTATAGTTTCACCTCTATAGACGGGCATTTGACCAGGTGTTCTAGTTTGATTGACTTGTATGTGGCCCTTTTCCGATATAGCGGAAGAAGCCATTCTATTGCCGTTATTGTCTCTTTTGCCACTACCATATTGCTGTGCTATGCGATCCATCAATAGCAACGTCGATCCTATTTTATTGTAAACTATTAATAGCACTGGGGATCGGACCTAGGCTTCCAAACTAAGCGAAAAGGGCTGTGCAAAGCGGAAGAGGGGAACCAGGGGAATCGGGTCTGTCAGGTTGAGTGATCTCGTCTTTCTTGTCAAAGGTCGCAGCGCGGTGTTCAAAGAAAGATGATGATTCAAAGTTGGCACTTCCCAAAGGTTTTAATAGGTGCATTATTTTTATATATTCCTTATTGTTAGGTCTACTACACATAAAGATATAAATAGTTCCATAAAGCAGGCGCGTATTTTCCAGATCACGCCGGACGAAATTGTAATTGTGAGATGAGCTGAAAATTTTTCGATCTATGCTTAAGTGATGATATATGGACAAGTTTGGAAAGAATTAAAAGGAGTTTAAAGTGTTGATAATTGAGCGTTTTAATCGCTAGGGACTTAGTGCTTGTTGAAAAATGGTTGCTGCGACAAAAAGACGGAAAACTCATATACATAAGCATGTGAAAGACGAGGCTTTTGATGATTTATTGAAACCAGTATATAAAGGTAAGAAACTAACTGATGAAATCAATACTGCTCAGGATAAGTGGCACCTTTTACCAGCATTCTTGAAGGTTAAAGGTTTGGTGAAGCAACATCTTGACTCATTTAACTACTTCGTTGATACAGATTTAAAAAAAATTATAAAGGCAAATCAATTAATTTTGAGTGATGTTGATCCAGAATTCTACCTGAAGTACGTCGATATTAGAGTGGGTAAGAAGTCCTCTTCTTCGACAAAAGATTATTTGACTCCGCCTCATGAGTGTAGGCTTAGAGATATGACATACTCTGCACCAATCTACGTGGATATAGAATACACTAGAGGTAGAAACATTATTATGCATAAAGACGTGGAAATTGGTAGGATGCCGATCATGCTGAGATCTAATAAATGTATCCTATATGATGCTGATGAATCGAAAATGGCTAAATTAAACGAGTGTCCGTTGGATCCTGGTGGTTACTTTATTGTTAACGGTACCGAAAAAGTAATTCTTGTTCAAGAACAATTATCCAAGAATCGTATTATTGTGGAGGCAGATGAGAAGAAAGGCATTGTTCAGGCCTCCGTTACTTCATCTACCCATGAAAGAAAATCTAAGACTTATGTCATTACCAAAAATGGCAAGATCTATTTGAAGCACAATTCCATCGCTGAAGAAATTCCTATTGCTATTGTTCTCAAAGCCTGTGGTATTTTATCAGATTTAGAAATTATGCAATTGGTTTGCGGTAATGATAGTAGCTACCAAGATATTTTCGCAGTCAATTTGGAAGAATCTTCGAAATTAGATATTTACACACAACAGCAAGCTTTAGAGTATATTGGTGCAAAAGTAAAGACAATGAGAAGGCAAAAACTGACTATCCTGCAAGAGGGTATAGAGGCCATTGCTACCACGGTTATTGCACATTTGACTGTGGAAGCCCTTGACTTTAGAGAAAAGGCTTTATATATTGCCATGATGACGCGCAGGGTGGTGATGGCAATGTATAACCCTAAGATGATTGATGATAGAGATTATGTTGGTAATAAACGTCTTGAATTAGCAGGCCAATTGATTTCTTTATTGTTCGAAGATTTGTTCAAAAAGTTTAATAATGATTTTAAACTAAGCATTGATAAGGTCTTGAAAAAACCAAATAGGGCTATGGAATACGATGCATTATTGTCAATTAACGTCCATTCAAATAACATCACCAGCGGACTGAACAGAGCTATCTCAACCGGTAATTGGTCTCTTAAAAGATTTAAGATGGAAAGAGCGGGTGTTACACATGTTCTTTCCAGACTATCTTATATTTCCGCATTGGGTATGATGACAAGAATTTCTTCTCAGTTTGAAAAATCAAGAAAAGTTTCCGGTCCAAGAGCATTACAACCTTCTCAATTTGGTATGCTTTGTACTGCAGATACTCCAGAAGGTGAGGCGTGTGGTCTAGTGAAAAATTTAGCATTAATGACTCATATTACTACAGATGACGAAGAGGAACCTATAAAGAAATTATGTTATGTTCTTGGTGTAGAAGACATAACATTGATTGACAGTGCATCCTTGCATTTAAACTATGGTGTTTATTTGAATGGTACTTTAATTGGTTCAATCAGATTCCCAACAAAATTCGTAACTCAGTTCAGACATCTGAGAAGAACAGGTAAAGTGTCGGAGTTTATCTCAATTTATTCAAATTCTCACCAAATGGCAGTTCATATTGCAACAGATGGTGGTAGAATTTGTAGGCCATTAATCATTGTTTCTGATGGTCAATCTCGCGTGAAAGATATTCATTTACGCAAATTATTAGATGGTGAGTTAGATTTCGATGATTTTTTGAAACTCGGATTGGTGGAATATTTAGATGTCAATGAAGAAAACGATTCTTACATTGCATTGTATGAAAAAGATATAGTTCCCTCGATGACACATTTAGAAATCGAGCCATTCACAATTTTAGGTGCTGTTGCTGGTTTAATTCCATATCCACATCATAACCAATCCCCTCGTAACACATATCAATGTGCGATGGGTAAGCAAGCGATTGGTGCAATCGCCTACAATCAATTCAAGAGAATAGATACATTATTATACTTGATGACTTATCCACAACAGCCAATGGTGAAAACCAAAACAATTGAATTGATCGATTATGATAAATTACCTGCTGGTCAAAATGCTACGGTTGCTGTCATGTCCTATTCTGGTTATGATATTGAAGATGCTTTGGTTTTGAATAAGTCATCCATCGATAGAGGTTTCGGCCGTTGCGAAACACGTAGAAAGACAACCACTGTTTTGAAAAGATATGCGAACCATACCCAAGATATCATCGGTGGTATGAGAGTTGATGAAAATGGAGATCCTATCTGGCAACATCAATCTCTTGGTCCTGATGGTCTAGGTGAGGTGGGTATGAAGGTCCAAAGTGGACAAATTTATATAAATAAGTCAGTTCCAACTAACTCAGCAGACGCCCCAAACCCAAACAACGTAAACGTCCAAACTCAATATAGGGAAGCTCCGGTAATATATAGAGGTCCAGAACCTTCTCACATTGACCAAGTTATGATGTCTGTTTCGGATAACGATCAAGCTTTAATCAAAGTTTTGCTAAGACAAAACAGAAGGCCAGAATTAGGTGACAAATTTTCTTCTAGACATGGTCAAAAAGGTGTTTGTGGTATTATTGTAAAGCAAGAAGACATGCCCTTCAACGATCAAGGTATAGTTCCAGACATTATCATGAACCCTCACGGTTTTCCATCTCGTATGACTGTGGGTAAAATGATCGAACTGATATCGGGTAAAGCTGGTGTATTGAATGGTACATTGGAATATGGTACTTGTTTTGGTGGTTCTAAACTTGAAGATATGTCTAAGATTTTGGTAGATCAAGGTTTCAACTATTCCGGTAAGGATATGTTATATTCAGGTATAACAGGTGAGTGTTTACAGGCTTACATCTTTTTTGGCCCCATTTACTATCAAAAGTTAAAGCATATGGTCTTAGATAAGATGCATGCAAGAGCTCGTGGTCCAAGGGCTGTTTTGACACGTCAACCAACTGAGGGTAGATCTAGAGATGGTGGTCTGAGGTTGGGTGAGATGGAGAGGGATTGTGTAATCGCGTATGGTGCTTCACAATTGCTGTTAGAAAGGTTGATGATTAGTTCAGATGCTTTTGAAGTTGATGTCTGCGATAAATGTGGATTAATGGGCTATAGTGGTTGGTGTACTACCTGCAAAAGTGCTGAGAATATTATTAAGATGACTATTCCATATGCAGCAAAACTGTTATTCCAGGAATTATTATCCATGAACATAGCCCCAAGATTAAGATTGGAAGATATCTTCCAGCAATAAGAAATCATATATCTTGTACTAAATTTTGCGTTATGTTAGCAATCATATCTATTTCGTGAGGAACTTTAAGAGAGTTGAACGATTTCGAAAATTATATAACAGTAAACCGTACTTCTTTCATTTTTGTACCTTGCTTTACATCATTACTTTTTATAAGATCCATCGAACGTTTGACGTGTTTTCTATCCATAAACCGGCCAAAATATAAAAATATCCAGCTGACAAGAGAAAGCTTGGAGTGCTCACATGTTAGCACATGTGAGCACAATGATATATACGCTTTAAAAAAGACTTTTCTTTATTTTACACATTTATAGACTTAACTATTGAATTCAAGACAAAAAATCAAATCTTGCTGAGTTGTTAAGCGTCTGACATTTCAACATCTTCGTTGTCATCATCACTTTCCAGACTGTTTAATAATTTTGCTTCTTCTGTTTCTCTTTCTTTGTCTTGTTCTTCCATACTTTCTCTCATTAATCTGGCCTTTTCTTCCTTAACTTCACGTTGTACTGCAACATAAGAACCTAAAGGTGTTTTATTCCAAGCTACATCATTCAAAAATCTTGAAACTTCAGATTTGTTTGTTGGCCCAAATTCAACATCTGATCTCTTTTCTTGGATGAAAGTGCTGTTTTGGTTCAATTTTTCTACAACAGTTGATAAACGTTTGTTAAGTTTGACATTAGTTGAAGTCTTGATGTAACGGCGTAAAGAGATAATAACCGGTGTTACAAGTTCAGGAAATGCAATGTTTTTACAGTACAGAGCAAAATAATCGCCCAATAAGTCCACAAACTGTTCTGACAAACCCTCTTGGTATATTTTTGTATTCAGATAAGCTTGCGTACATTTGATGTTGTGCTCAAAATCGAAAGCAGCCAAGTTAGGGCTCTTTTTGGGTGCCTTAGTGAAAGCCGTTGAGGTTAAAATTTCAGAAAGTAAAGGATATATTGGAATAAAAACACCACTATTTTGAGAAAGTCTAATAAGTGATTTAATCAAATAAAATCTTAATGGGAAGAATTGTGGTGTTGGGATTAATCTGATTACACCCAAAGTAACCTGAACCAATGGGTAAATTAATTGTCGTAAAGGAGATTCACTGCCATTTTCCTTTTCTGGTTGACAAGCAAACGATAGTACACGAGACCAGAAATCCAAGGAGTGACAGAATTGCCAGTTGTATACAATCTTGTAAGCTTCTGCGGAATTAATTTTACTGGATTTTTTAGTTGTCGCGTTCATTGTATTTCTTAAATGAATTGCCAATTGCCTAATATACTCAAATCCAACTTGGTAACCTAGAACTTCATCGATACCGAACAATTCAGCTGCCGAATTTTTTTGAAAATTAATCAGTGGCATAGAACGCATATTCGTTTTACGACAACTTTTGATAAAAGTGGAGTACGTTGTTTTTAAGGTTGTTTCTAGCATAGACTTCTTGAACTCTTTGGTGGTATTGATCAAAAAGGCAAAAGAAGCAATCTGGGTTTCTAATTCTCTCGTTGTAGACCATACTCCAACAATTGATTTAATAAGCTCCTTTAAGATCCTTCTGTATGATAAAAGATAAGGCATCAATTCGTTGACAGAATGAAGAACTAATGCTGCTGTTTCCGTATTAGTAATATCATTCAATAAAATCAACAAAGAGCCAGCATGCGACTTGACAATGGACGAGACCCTGGAGACGTTACCTCCATTTGGTAAGGTCCTTGCGCCTTTTACAATCTTGTATGGGGCCATCTTTTGAATCGCTTGTGGTACATCTTTCAAGACCATGAACATCAATTCGTGGAATGCTTTCTCATCAGTGATAGCATATTTATAGTCTTCGATGTTTTCTTCCTTGTTCAAATTTACAGCAACCTTGAAAGCACTGATTATGTTCCTTAGTAATTTTAAGCTTGGAGAATCATGAAGTTGTTTTTTCCATTTCCTAACCAATTTCAAAGAAAGCTCAATTTTTTCCTTTTCCAGCTCCATTTGTTCAGATTTTTCTTCAATATTACTGTTTCTTTCAGCATCTTCACCTTCATCTTGACTATCAATTCCATCCAATGGATTGGTACCTGCGAAGTCCAATAAATCTTTATCATTTTCCTCCAAATACTTATAAAATTCGGGATCCTTTTCGGCCAACTTTGCCATGCTTTGTCCCATGTCTTCCTCCTCTTCGGAAGAGGAGGAATCTTCATCAGATTGCTCTTTCGTAGTTTTTTTCTTCAATTTTTTATTCTCTTTTGGAATTTCGATGCCCTTTTCAAAAAAAGTTTCGACAGACATGTCCTTAAAAACCTCTTCCTTTGCAGATTTTTTCAACTGCTGTTGTTCCCTAGTACCAGCAGCATCGGCCTTTTCCTGATCAGTTTTGTTGCCACGACGGCCTTGGATTCTCTTCTTTTGGATCTTTTCCTTTCTTCTTTGGTCTAGAGTATGCTTCAAATGCTTCGATTGAAACTTCTTGGTCGATTTAGAAACTTTACCCATCTCCACTTATTCTATTGTTGACCTTCTCTATCTCTCTTACAATTCAAAAATTAGTATAAATGAATTTACCCATGTACAAGTATTCTGTTTCTCTATTTTCTCTGTAAATATCATGCTCATCTCATCGGAAGAAAAAAATTCAGAAAATTTTTCAAAACTCGTCGAAGATGATAACTACTATTTGATGTTATGGGTCAAGATACATTTAACAGAGCAATATTAACGAAGGACCTTCCTAGTAACACGTCTAATTACTTTGAACAATTCAATATGCGGGAATGTTGAATCTGTGTCATGCTCTTCGAGGCGTACGTCAGTTTTCCTGTTCTGTGATTGTGAAAGTGAAATGTGCGTCATGTTCCATAAAACTACAGGATCAGGATCCTAGTAAACCAGGATATTATACGAAGCCAAAAAGTCTACCCGACTCAAAACTAAATCCTGACCTCCAAGATCTGAAGTATTTGCTATTCAGTCAAGACATACAGCTCTCGAAACAGGCAATTCAAAATGATCCTGACCTCAAAACCAAAAGAGATTTACTATTGAGAGTGATTTGCAAAAGGTGCAGTAATGCCCTTCATCATAACAATTATAACCCGGAAGAGTTTCCCGAAAGTACATTAAATGATATTCTGAACTACGTCCCCAGAGGCTCAAATGTTATGCATATTGTCCCCTTTGTAGAATTTCCCTTACATTTAGACCCCAATGTTTTGAAACGAAATGATTTAGATACTACATTAGTGTTAACGAAAAGCGATCAAGTTTTTAAAGATAAAAATGCTGTCAGCAAAAAGGTTCCTATATTCATGAAGCAATTTTTAAAGAACACTTTAAGAATTGACTCAAATAAAACATTCGCCATATCTGCGCTGAAAAACTGGAACATATCCATGTTTTACAACTACTTTAAAAACTACACATATTTGCTAGGCAACCCTAATGTTGGTAAATCAACTTTGATCAATACTCTACTACAGAAATATCTTGGATATAAGGTTAAAATTGATTCTACTGGGAAAATTAACTCCCCCTCTGAAGAAGTGATGCAAGAAGCTTTTACGAACCCGAAGAATTTTTTCAAGATTCAAGCTGCTGGTGTATCACATATTCCCAATTTAACTAGATCCGTACAAGCCTACCAAGTTGGAGGTAAAATACTTTTTGATCTTCCAGGCTATTCAACTTCCACCTCCAGATTACGCCTAGAAGAACCAATCGACGAGCGTTGGCTTCAAAGGCTGCGAAAAACCGATTTATTCAATCGGAAGCATATAAAACAGAAGACTTATGAGTCTATGAAGGGCACATCACAGGGAGGCTGTTATACCGTGGGAGGGATTTTCTACCTGGTACCTCCGAAAGGATCCATAAATCAGATTGTGAAATACATACCAGGACCATCAAAAACATTCAAGAACATTGAAAAAGGTATTGATGTATTCAACTCGTGCAATTCATCATCTGGCACACATCCGTTATCACGGTATTGTGGAATTAAAAGCGTTATATGCGAAAAAAGCCAGTACAAAAGGTACGCAATACCTCCATTTATTGGAAGTATAGAGATCGTTCTGAAAGATATAGGATATATTTTATTAAGGACAACTGGGAGGTATGAGTTCAAAGGACTACATGAGATATGGATACCTAGGGGTATCCAAGTAGGTATAAGGGAACCGCTAGAAAACTTGATTGAGTCTGGCTACCAGCGTTACATTGAAACAAATGGTAAAGAGTCAAGCTGTCCCAGAGATAGACCGATCATCAGTTCCCTGTATGAGATGGCCCCGGATGAAGCTGATACTTTGAACGCAGTGAAGAAGTCGTATTTAGAAAAAACCGAGAAAGATTTATCTGCTAGAAGATTTGTCGACGATGATCCTTATGATTTGGTTCAACACCTAGAAAAAAAAAAGAATCCCTATTGGTACTACCAATGGTAAGACTCGCTGTTCACTTGGTTGCACCAATAAGTAGTAACGCACATGTAAATATGAATGTAAGTAAACTAAAAAGAAAGTTGGGAACAAAGTATATTCAAAAACGAATATACAGGAAATAAGCAATAGAAAGTATTATGAATTATACTGTTGATGTTTATTCTATCTACAAAACACAAATAAAGTAGAGTATAAGGCGAGTCAATAAAAAGGCCTCAACTCAAAAAAGGGAGAGAAAATGTAGGAAGGAAATGAATACTATTATACAATGGTACTGTGAACAGTAAGAATATTTTCGTAAGGTAAAAAGAAACAATAACAAACAAAAAAGGTCGAAAAAACTGTTCAAAATAAAGTCTCTATTCGAAGAAAACTGAAAAAGTGGAAGTGGAAATAAAAGATAATGTAAATAATCAGTCCAATGAATAGATCGGTTAAAGCAATTAAGCAAAAGTAGTGGAAAATATAGTAAAAGTAGATAATAATTCCTTCATCTTTTCACTAAAAGATGAAAATCTTAATTGCTTATAATCATAGTGAAATCTTTAGTTTTTTAGTTAATATTAGCAAAGGCATTCTATAGTACAATTGTAAAATAATATTAGAACCATGAAAGAAAAAAAAAACAAAAAAACGATGGATAAAAAATAAGAGTGGAAAAAAAGTAACAGATTAGTGGCTCCCAGTGAGAAAATAAAAAAATATGGGGCCAATCAACGGCTAGAGAGAAACAAACAACACAGTATTTTCAGGACTTGGATAAAAAAAGTGATTGGAGAAAGAAAATATAAGACATGCTAGAGCAGAAAACGAAGAATCCTCACCCTAGTTTGTCTGAAATCACCACCAAGAAGAGTTGTTTGAACCACCGCTGTTACCCCAGCCAGAAGACTTGGAATCGCTACCCCAGCCACTACCGCCTCTGAAAGAGTTATCTCTGCTTCTTGAAGAGCCCCAGCCGCCTGCGCTAGCGCCTCCGGCCTTACGGTAATCTCTGTTGTTGTTGCGACCGAAACCGCCTCTACGGCTGTTGCTTCTGCTACCTGGAGCACTCATCATAGCGTCCTTCAAGAATGATGGGACTTCTTGGTTAGCTTCAGTCAAAATTTCATGCAAACCTTTAACAATGTTACTGTTTTCACTGTTGAAAAAGGCAGTGGCAAGACCGGTGTTACCGGCACGACCAGTTCTACCAATTCTATGGACGTAATCATCGACATCACTTGGTAAATCGTAGTTGATAACGTGGGTGACGTTTGGAATATCTAGACCTCTAGCTGCGACAGCTGTGGCAACCAATAAAGTAGCGGCACCAGATCTGAAGGCGGCCAAGGCACGTTCTCTCTCAGATTGGGTACGGTCACCATGAATGGCGGTAGCTCTAAAGTTTTGCATGATCAGGAAATCGGTCAATTGATCTGCCATTCTCTTAGTTTCGACAAAGATCAAAGTCAAACCGTCAGTGGATGCAGACAATAGATCCAATAAGGCTGACTTCTTATCTTGATTTTCAACGTATAAGACTTTTTGAGTAATGTTTTCTGAAGTAGAACCGACTCTACCAACAGACAAAAAGATGTAGTCACTTAAGAAATCACGGGCCAAATGTTGGATATCAGCGGGAAAAGTAGCTGAGAACATCAGAGTTTGTCTTTCACCAACAGGAGTCATATCACAGTCTTCGACAATATGTCTAATTTGAGGTTCGAAACCCATATCCAACATTCTATCAGCTTCATCTAGAACCAAATACTTGACGTTGGCCAAAGAAATTTTACCACGTTCCAACAAGTCATTCAAACGACCTGGAGTAGCGACTAAAAGATCGCAACCACGTTCAATTTCTCTTAGTTGGTTACCAATTGGAGAACCACCGTAGACGACGCAGGCCTTGACCCAGGATCTATAAGTAAATTTCTTGGCTTCATCGAAAATTTGGGTGGCCAACTCTCTAGTTGGAGCCATAATGACAGCAGTTGGGTAGGCCTTTCTTTGGTAAAAGGAGCCTTGAGACTCTGGTTGAGGAGATGGTCCAGTCTTAAATGATTCGGACAACACTGGGAATAAAAACCCACCAGTCTTACCAGAACCGGTCTGCGCACAGGCCATCAAATCTCTGCCGTTGGCAACGATAGGGACGGAGTATTTTTGCACAGGTGTTGGCTTGGTGAAACGGGCCAATTTGATGTTTTCCAATAACAATCCGTCCAATGGAGGTGAGGTAAATTCTGTGATTGGTTCAGGAACATCCTTACCAGAGGCGTCCACTGGAATATCATCGTAGTTATCGAAGTTAATACCAGAAGATTGGAAATTTGGATCCTCGGGGACACCAAATAGGGCGATCTCGGCCTTTTCGTTTCTTGGAGCTGGGACATGTTTGCCATCGATCCATCTACCACCAGAACGGCCGTTAGATCTGCTGCCACCGTTGTTTCCACCGAAGAAACCACCGTTGCCGTAACCACCACGACGGTTGTTGCTAAAGAAGCTGCCACCGCCACGGCCACCGTTGTAGCCGCCGTTGTTGTTATTGTAGTTGCTACTGTTATTTCTGGCACTTCTTGGTTTTCCTCTTAAGTGAGGAGGAACATAACCATTCTCGTTGTTGTCGTTGATGCTTAAATTTTGCACTTGTTCGCTCAGTTCAGCCATAATATGAAATGCTTTTCTTGTTGTTCTTACGGAATACCACTTGCCACCTATCACCACAACTAACTTTTTCCCGTTCCTCCATCTCTTTTATATTTTTTTTCTCGAGTTCAAGAGAAAAAAAAAGAAAAAGCAAAAAGAAAAAAGGAAAGCGCGCCTCGTTCAGAATGACACGTATAGAATGATGCATTACCTTGTCATCTTCAGTATCATACTGTTCGTATACATACTTACTGACATTCATAGGTATACATATATACACATGTATATATATCGTATGCTGCAGCTTTAAATAATCGGTGTCACTACATAAGAACACCTTTGGTGGAGGGAACATCGTTGGTACCATTGGGCGAGGTGGCTTCTCTTATGGCAACCGCAAGAGCCTTGAACGCACTCTCACTACGGTGATGATCATTCTTGCCTCGCAGACAATCAACGTGGAGGGTAATTCTGCTAGCCTCTGCAAAGCTTTCAAGAAAATGCGGGATCATCTCGCAAGAGAGATCTCCTACTTTCTCCCTTTGCAAACCAAGTTCGACAACTGCGTACGGCCTGTTCGAAAGATCTACCACCGCTCTGGAAAGTGCCTCATCCAAAGGCGCAAATCCTGATCCAAACCTTTTTACTCCACGCACGGCCCCTAGGGCCTCTTTAAAAGCTTGACCGAGAGCAATCCCGCAGTCTTCAGTGGTGTGATGGTCGTCTATGTGTAAGTCACCAATGCACTCAACGATTAGCGACCAGCCGGAATGCTTGGCCAGAGCATGTATCATATGGTCCAGAAACCCTATACCTGTGTGGACGTTAATCACTTGCGATTGTGTGGCCTGTTCTGCTACTGCTTCTGCCTCTTTTTCTGGGAAGATCGAGTGCTCTATCGCTAGGGGACCACCCTTTAAAGAGATCGCAATCTGAATCTTGGTTTCATTTGTAATACGCTTTACTAGGGCTTTCTGCTCTGTCATCTTTGCCTTCGTTTATCTTGCCTGCTCATTTTTTAGTATATTCTTCGAAGAAATCACATTACTTTATATAATGTATAATTCATTATGTGATAATGCCAATCGCTAAGAAAAAAAAAGAGTCATCCGCTAGGTGGAAAAAAAAAATGAAAATCATTACCGAGGCATAAAAAAATATAGAGTGTACTAGAGGAGGCCAAGAGTAATAGAAAAAGAAAATTGCGGGAAAGGACTGTGTTATGACTTCCCTGACTAATGCCGTGTTCAAACGATACCTGGCAGTGACTCCTAGCGCTCACCAAGCTCTTAAAACGAGAATTAAGAAAAAGTCGTCATCTTTCGATAAGTTTTTCCCACAGCAAAGCAATAGTAGAAAAAAACAATGGGAAACGTTGAATGAAGACAAAGCGTCGTGGTTTAAAAGGAAATACGCTCACGTACATGCTAGGGAACAGGACCGTGCAGCGGATCCATATGGCAAGAAAAAGGCCCACGTCGAGAAGCTAAAGGAGATCAAGAATCAGGCGAAATTAAACCAAAAGAGCCATAAATCCAAGTTCCAGAATAAGGACATTGCTCTGAAACTTATGAATGATAATCCTATCTTCGAATATGTCTACGGCACTAACAGCGTTTATGCAGCGTTGCTGAACCCGAGTAGAAATTGCCATTCTCGGTTGCTGTACCATGGCACTATTCCTAGTAAAATTCTTCAGATAGTCGATGAAATGAAGGTTACGACAGAGCTGGTGGACAAGCACAGATTAAACTTGTTGACCAATTACGGGGTGCACAATAACATTGCTCTTGAGACAAAACCTTTGCAACCTGTGGAGATTGCGTACCTAGGCGACATGGACACCAGTTCAGCAGCATTAAGCATTCACGAGCTGGGCTTCAATAACGAAAATATACCTCATGAACTGCCTTATGGTACGAAAACAGACGCTAAGAAGTTTCCTCTCGGGTTATATCTGGATGAAATAACTGACCCTCACAATATCGGTGCCATTATTAGAAGCGCCTACTTCCTGGGGGTTGACTTCATTGTGATGTCGAGAAGAAACTGCTCTCCTTTGACGCCTGTGGTGTCCAAGACAAGCAGTGGGGCCCTCGAACTTCTGCCCATATTTTACGTTGATAAACCGTTAGAGTTTTTTACTAAATCACAAGAAATGGGTGGCTGGACGTTTATTACAAGCCACTTAGCTAATGCCACGTCAGAAAAATACACTGTTGGAAAAACTATTAGCATGCACGATTTGAACGGATTATGTAACGAGCTGCCTGTTGTTCTAGTGGTGGGGAACGAAAGCCAGGGCGTAAGAACGAATTTGAAGATGAGGAGTGACTTCTTCGTCGAAATTCCCTTTGGTGGCATTGAGAAAGGCAATCGGGCCCCAGAACCCATTGTTGACTCACTAAACGTAAGCGTGGCTACTGCATTGTTAATAGATAATATTCTAACTTGTAAATAACCGTCATATAAAGTAGCACAAACATACATAATAAGCCTATATATATTATACATGTGTAATGGTGGTGGTACGCGAAAAATTGCTTACCCGCACTGTGGCGGTGAAAAAAAATAACTGATCTCGACGACGTTGAACACGTAATTCGCATTTTATCTCGAACATTTATAAGCCAAATTGAGTTTCGAAAATTGCTTGGTTGCGTTATACATAGCATTAAAGTACGACGGAGTCTATTTTCTATTTTAGGTTCATCCTTTTTTTTTTTTCATTTTGCCCCTCCATCTCCATTTTTCACTCATTCTGGTCATTTCTTCGTTCAGTTTCATTCACATTTTTGAACTGATTTCACCTTTCCTCCTTTTATCAACGTAATAGCATATTTTCTAACAACACAGCCATTGCCATGTCCTCCCAACAACACAAGTTCAAGCGCCCAGATGTCTCCGTTAGAGACAAGAAATTGGACACTCTTAACGTTCAATTGAAAAAAATCGACACTGAAATCGGTTTAATTAGAAAGCAAATCGATCAACACCAGGTCAACGATACCACCCAACAAGAACGTAAGAAGTTACAGGATAAGAACAAGGAGATCATCAAGATCCAAGCTGACTTGAAAACCCGTAGAAGCAACATTCACGACTCTATTAAGCAATTGGATGCTCAAATCAAGAGAAAAAACAACCAAATTGAGGAGAAGTTAGGCAAAAAGGCCAAGTTCTCGTCCACTGCAGAAGCCAAGCAAAGAATCAATGAGATTGAAGAGTCTATTGCCTCTGGTGACCTTTCTTTGGTTCAAGAAAAACTACTAGTCAAAGAAATGCAATCTTTGAACAAATTGATTAAGGACTTAGTTAACATCGAGCCAATCAGAAAGTCTGTTGATGCTGACAAGGCTAAAATCAATCAATTGAAGGAAGAATTGAACGGATTGAATCCAAAGGATGTCTCCAACCAATTCGAAGAGAACCAGCAAAAATTGAACGATATCCATTCAAAAACTCAAGGTGTTTACGACAAAAGACAAACTTTATTCAACAAACGTGCTGCCTTGTACAAGAAGCGTGACGAATTATACAGTCAAATCAGACAGATCAGAGCTGACTTTGACAACGAATTCAAATCATTCAGAGCCAAATTGGACAAAGAACGTTTGAAACGTGAAGAAGAACAAAGATTATCCAAACTTTTGGAACAGAAAGATGTTGATATGGGTAAATTGCAAGAAAAGTTGACTCATGCCAAGATTCCAGCCTTCACTTATGAAATCGGTGCCATTGAGAATTCTTTGCTTGTCCTGGACCCAACTTATGTGAAACCAAAGAAAAACATCCTGCCTGACTTGAGTAGCAATGCTTTGGAGACCAAGCCTGCCAGAAAAGTTGTTGCTGATGATTTGGTTTTGGTCACTCCAAAGAAGGATGATTTTGTCAATGTTGCTCCATCTAAATCTAAGAAATACAAGAAGAAGAACCAACAGAAGAACACTGAAAATGAGCAACCTGCTTCTATTTTCAACAAAGTCGATGGCAAGTTTACTTTAGAACCAACACTAATTGCTACTTTGGCCGAATTAGACGTAACTGTCCCAATCAACAGTGATGATGTCAAGATCACCGTTGAGCAATTGAAGAAGAAGCATGAAGAGCTTTTGTCGAAACAAGAAGAGCAAACAAAACAAAACATTGAATCTGTCGAAAAGGAAATTGAGAAATTAAATTTGGACTACTCTAACAAAGAGCAACAAGTAAAAAAGGAATTGGAAGAAAAAAGATTGAAAGAACAGGAAGAGTCTGAAAAAGATAAAGAAAATTAAACCTGAAGTAGAAAAAAATTTTTCTCCTGATCTTTCTTCATTACTTAATTTTTTTTTGGTTGAGGTGATGTTTTTTTCTGTACTTAGTATTCACTACGTTAAAAAAACACATGGTCTTATTTTCCAAAATGCCTATTCCCTATATATCTTTGCCTATATGTATATAGTATTAATAGCTTAGATTGTTTCTGCTTTCTAAAAAAATAAAAATTGAATCACATACTACACCAGTCTGAATACATCTACCAACGTACACATTCATATATTTCTACATAATAAATTGCAGATTTACGTCAATAGGGTGTGACGATGATAATTGTGGTTTTTGAGAATACTTACCAGCCAATTCTTTCCTCATGTTCTGTAAAAGAGATAAATATGATTGCTGTGGTTGTAAAGTCATAACCTTGATGAAGGCGTGGGACATTGCGCCTGTATTTTGCCCATCTTCGACAGCATCTGCAGAAGTTTGGTTATCCTTCGAACCTGATAACATAACAACATCTGCTGCTGAGAATTTGATCTGTCTCACGCGTTCTCTATCCACATTATTGCCCATACCTCCCTTAACGGTCTTGAATATAGAACCTAAAGAACCAATCAAAGCAGCCCTGTTTCCTGTGGCATATGAAATAGCTGCTTGCAGGCCATCTTGGCCAACATCCTTCCAAATATTGGGCTCCTTAATAATACCCTTAGTAGAATAGGTATATGGAAGATCCAACACTGTACCCGAATGACAAGAGTCAAACAATGCTGTTAGTCTAACACCTTGTTGTAAGGGCTTCACCATTATATCGTGCATTTCATCGTCGATAATTGGCCCTTGAGTTTCGAAATCGACCGGATATATAACATCATCCATCCCATCTTCTTCGTCCCCATCCAAATCTTCAGTTTGGCCACCATGTCCAGAATAATGAAGGAACAAAGAATCATTGGGTTGCGCATCCTTGACCAACCATTGCATGGCCCTAATCATATTAGCCCTAGTGGGAACCCTGACCAAATCGTTCTGATCATCAGTTAATATGACAATGTCATCTGAACTGTAACCGTACCCATTAGTCAAAAAGTTGAAGATGTTATGAGCATCATTGATACAACCACGCAGTTGATTTTTTGAACCTATGTAGTTTATACCGATAATCAAAGCCTTTCTACGCCCAGTACATTGAGAATACTGATAAGGTTGGTCTGTACCTTGAATAGTTTGTGTTTGAGGTGGAGGTAATGACATATTCTGGGGTGGACCGTACATATTGGATGCGTTTACATTAGGATTGTTGTAGCCGTTGCTTAATTGTGCCTTTGCCTGTTCCTGCTGGAATTGAGGGGGGGGATACACAGGCCTGTTATAAGCCATAGGGGGAGGGCCTGGTGGTGGAGCATATTGCTGACTGAATTGCTGATCATTTTGTTGCCCATATTGCTGTCCATACTGCTGTTCATATTGCTGACCATATTGCTGTCCATACTGCTGGTTAGGTGGAGGAGCCATGGGCCGTTGGTAGCCATTATTACCACCAGCGTTGTTGTAGGTGTAACGTCCACTACCTGGATACATGATTGTAAATCTAGTCGGTCTTCTTTGGTGGTAGTTTAGATAAACTTCGAGGCTCATCTTCATATTTTTGGCTCCTATTAATGCGAAGCCATGCTTTTTCAATAGTTGTTATTACCCGGACGCTTTTCTCGAAGGAGTTATTTGAAAAGCACTTGTAGTAATCAAATATATGTATATGACTCGATGGGCATTAAGTATCCAGTTTTGTCAGTTATGTGGATTTTAAGGAGAACTGTTAAGCCACAATAATGTATAGACGATCTGTTGGAGTACTATTTGTTGGGAGAAATACAAGATGGATTTCGTCCACTATTAGGTGTGGAACGAGCGCAACTCGGCCAATAAGATCCAATGCATTGAATACTGATTCAGATAACGCTAGCGTTAGGGTACCAGTTGGAAATTCAACTGAGGTTGAAAATGCAACCAGTCAGTTAACAGGGACTTCGGGAAAAAGACGCAAGGGGAACAGAAAAAGAATTACAGAGTTCAAAGATGCTCTTAATTTGGGTCCATCTTTTGCAGATTTTGTTTCAGGTAAAGCTTCGAAAATGATCTTGGACCCTCTGGAGAAGGCAAGGCAAAATACAGAGGAAGCTAAAAAACTACCTCGTTGGCTTAAGGTTCCTATTCCTAAGGGTACCAATTACCATAAATTGAAAGGCGACGTAAAAGAATTAGGCCTGAGTACTGTTTGTGAGGAGGCAAGATGTCCCAATATTGGTGAATGTTGGGGAGGCAAAGATAAATCTAAGGCAACGGCAACAATTATGCTGCTTGGTGATACTTGCACTCGTGGATGTAGGTTTTGTTCTGTGAAGACCAATAGAACGCCTAGTAAGCCGGACCCAATGGAGCCCGAAAATACTGCCGAAGCTATCAAAAGATGGGGGTTGGGTTATGTTGTTTTAACTACCGTTGATAGGGACGATTTAGTCGATGGTGGTGCTAATCACCTGGCCGAGACGGTTCGCAAAATCAAACAGAAGGCACCAAATACTCTTGTAGAGACTCTTTCTGGTGATTTCAGAGGTGATTTGAAGATGGTGGACATTATGGCACAATGTGGGCTTGATGTTTACGCACATAATTTGGAAACAGTTGAATCACTAACACCACATGTCAGAGACAGAAGAGCTACTTATAGACAGTCTTTGAGTGTTTTAGAAAGGGCAAAAGCTACGGTTCCGTCACTGATTACTAAAACATCAATAATGCTGGGTCTAGGAGAAACTGATGAGCAAATTACTCAAACTTTGAAGGATTTGCGCAATATTCAATGTGATGTTGTTACATTTGGTCAATATATGAGGCCAACCAAGAGACATATGAAAGTCGTAGAATATGTGAAACCCGAAAAGTTTGACTACTGGAAAGAGAGAGCTTTAGAGATGGGATTCTTGTATTGTGCATCTGGACCCCTAGTAAGATCGTCATATAAGGCTGGTGAAGCATTTATTGAGAACGTTTTGAAGAAAAGAAACATGAAATAATGCACACTGAAATCTAATAGTTGGAAGAAAACAATTATGGCATGGACCGCAATGTCTTTGCTTGCTGGATTATTTATTTATATCTTGTATTTTATTTATTTTTATGGTTAGTATGTTTTTGCATATTTATTTTTAACACAGAAAAGTTAGGAAACAATATCAAATATTCGATACGAATTTGTATATTTACGGTATATCCTTAATATTTTATTCTCATGACATATTAAGGGAAAAGATAAAATGCAAAAGAAAAAAATGCGTTTATTTTTTTTCATTTTCTAACAACTTGAGTAACTCCTGCTTTTCTTCTCTTTCTGAAGACAGCTGCTTGTTCAATTGCTCGATTTCTTCTGACAGAGTTTTATTTTCTAAATTTAATTGATCAAACTTATTTTGGTACTTGTTTTCATAGCCTTTTTTCAACAGTTTGACCTTTTGTTCGTGTTTGGATGAATACTGGATATACAAATCTTCTGCTAATAACTTTAGCCTTTTATTTGTATCTTTTTCTTTGGCCTCATACTTTTCTTTCCAATCTTGTACTTGTTTTCCTAATGATTTAATTTTTTCATCATCTCTATCCTTTTGATCATTGCTTAAAGTAACGCTATTATTGTTATTATTATTTTGTTCCATTAATACTTCATTTTCTTTTGTTAATGTTGTTATCCTGTCGGATGAAATCTTCAATTCATTTTGAAGAGAAATAAGGTTTTCATGAAGATTTTCCAATTCTTTGATGTGCTCAGCCTGAATGTTACTATTTTTTAGTTGTAAGCTTTCTAATTCTAGCGAAGTTTTTTCGAATTTTTGTTTCTCCAGTTCACACTCATTTTCTAGTTTATGAACTTTGTTTTCTAGTTCCGTAATTGTTTCTTCCAAATGCAATTTTGATTCCTTTAGATCTTCAATATCTCCGTTCAACTCTGTAACTTCGGCATTGCGTATCTTAGCTTCGTCTTCGACAGTTTCGTATTTACTTTGCCACATCTTAAATTCATCATCTTTTGAAGTGATCTGTTTTTTTAGCTCGTCCATTTCACTATTCAATGAATCAATTTCAGCTTCTTTTAGTTTTAGCGTCTCCTCATTTTTAATTAATTTATCCTGTACTACCTTCAAATTATCGTCGTTCAGGTTATTCAAATCATCCATTTTTTGTTGCAAGTTGTTTTTTGTAGATATTAGCTCATTAATTTGTCCTATAAGGTCAGAGTCGTTGAAGTCCTTAGAAATCGATAAAGTTTCCTTCAAACTCAATTTTAAATTATCTAGTTCGTTCTCTTTAGATTTCAAAACAATATCTGTGCTTTCAATCTTATCATTCAGTTGCACAATGCGAGAATTCAAGTCATTTAACGTGGTCTCATATTCGGATAATTTATCATTATTGCCTTTCAATTCTGCTTTCATATTTTCCAGTTCTACATTTTTATCATTTAAAATTTTCTCATTTTGCTGCAAAGTGTTGACAGTATTTTCATGTTCGCCCTTTATATGATTTACTTCAGTAATTGAGGCATCGAATTTTTCTTGTAATATTTTTTGGTTGGAATTCAATACCTTAATTTCTGTATTCAACTCCTTAATCCTCTTTTTGAATTTTTCCACCTTGGCAATATCGCTCTCTCTTTCTGTATTTAGTTTATCTAACTTTTCATTTGTCGAATCTATTAGTAGTTGGTGATTTTTGTTCAATTTCTCGTATTGAAAAGACAATGATTCATTTTTGGAAATCAAAGAGTTTAACATTTGATTTAAGTGATATATCTGATCAGTGAGCTCCTCGTTTCTTTTTGCTACAATCTGAAAATTGTCATGTCTAATATCAAGTTGGTTGTCATCATCGTAGTCATTCCTCCCCTCTTCATTTGAGTTCGACTCCCTTGCAGAAGTCTCATACAAAGGAGTAAGCCTGTTTATATGAGAATTTGTTATATCATTTTCTTCGTCCTCCTTTTCCTTATAAGCATTGTCAATATTAACCACATTGTTACTGTTAGATTTTATGAAGTCTTCCTCTTGTTGTTTCTCATTTATATCATTTTCTAATTTAAGTGTGTCGGTATTGATATTGAAACTATCGTTTCTTTCAACTCCGTCGTTTATTATGAATTTATTTGGGCTTATGTTGGTCTCAATCATATCAATCGCCATTGGAGACGACATAATTTCTTCTTTGTCATTAATGATATCTTTAGTAGAGCTTTGTTTCAAATCAGGTACTGATTCTAACTGCAATTTCAATTTTTTATTAATATGGCTACCTTCTTTATCATTTTCATCTACGTCCACGTTTTTGTCGCTTCGTTTCTCTGAGGAGTTCATTTCAACTCTGATCGGTGAATAATTCAATGCAAGGACATGCTTATCACTAGTACTTGCGCCTCCTTTATCATCATTGGTACCTGAATCTGATTTTTTGTCATCAAACATTTTATTTATGTCTATATTCTCTAATGGATTGGCATTATTCTTGTTGTTAAGAGCTGATGACCTACCGTAATCAATCGAGCGGTCTAAATCCTGCTTCTCATCTTTCTCCTTCTCGAGCGGTTCATGAGGATGTATCACGAACTGGGAGGAACCAGGAGAGTTAAAGCTGGAATCCGGTTCGGAATTAAACGTGCGTGGGTTACGTTCTTGCGAACAGTTTTCTGAATTCTGCTCGCGTTGCTGAGCTTGCCCTAAAATAAGCCTAACTGGAGTGGTAGGAACTTCGTTCATGAATTACGATATGTGCTCAAAACCTTTTTTAACTGGGTGCCCCTTGACACCAATGATGCTCTTTTTAGTTAGTGTCCTTCAAATGAACCATTAAAGAGGAACTCATCGTACACTCTGAATTATAAATAAATAAATAAAGAATATAAATTAACGCGAAAAAAAGCTTCGTCAAGTATGATGTGAGACAGTTGAAGAAAAGATGAAGAAGCCAAATAACAAGGTGGATAAAGCCATACGGCATATTATCGGGGGCAAGCTCAAAGAAGAAAAGCGATAGTATCACACAAATCAAGGCCATACACAAGGGACATCGTTGGATATCATGTCGAATGCAGAGGCCAGCAGAGTGTACGAGATTATCGTAGAGTCTGTGGTAAATGAAGTAAGAGAGGACTTTGAAAATGCGGGTATCGATGAACAAACTTTACAAGACCTAAAAAATATTTGGCAAAAAAAGCTCACAGAGACGAAGGTAACTACTTTTTCATGGGACAATCAGTTCAATGAAGGAAATATCAATGGTGTACAGAACGACTTAAATTTCAATCTTGCTACCCCCGGCGTAAATTCTAGCGAGTTCAATATTAAGGAGGAGAATACCGGTAATGAAGGTCTAATTTTGCCAAATATCAATTCCAACAACAACATACCCCACTCTGGAGAGACCAATATTAATACGAATACGGTAGAAGCAACTAATAATTCAGGTGCTACCTTGAACACAAATACTAGTGGTAATACAAATGCGGACGTAACTAGCCAGCCTAAAATTGAAGTAAAACCGGAAATAGAACTTACTATTAATAATGCCAATATAACTACCGTCGAAAACATAGATGATGAAAGTGAGAAGAAAGACGACGAGGAAAAGGAGGAGGACGTGGAAAAAACCCGCAAGGAAAAGGAGCAGATAGAACAAGTAAAATTACAAGCGAAGAAGGAAAAAAGAAGTGCATTATTAGATACGGATGAGGTCGGTTCAGAACTAGATGATTCCGACGATGACTATCTAATTTCGGAGGGTGAAGAGGATGGGCCAGATGAGAACTTAATGCTGTGCTTATATGATAAAGTCACAAGAACAAAGGCGAGATGGAAATGTAGTCTGAAAGATGGTGTGGTGACCATCAATAGAAATGACTACACATTCCAAAAAGCTCAAGTGGAAGCGGAGTGGGTATAACTAAATCTTTAGACGTAAAGAAGAAAAAATGTATATATACAAGTACTATAATATCAAACTAAAAAAACGAAATAAAGAGGGATGCAACGAACTTGGTCATCTGTTGTCAAACAGCGCTTGTATGTTCATTAGCCGAAGTGACTTTGGCTTGGTTCCATAGCTTAAGGAGTTCAGTAACACCGGAACCTACTGAAATTATTTCGTAAGCTAGCTCTAAGTTATATTTGTCCCTTTTACCTTTAATATTAATTAGATTAGACAATAAGTTTAGTATTATCTTATAAAAATCCAATGTAATATTATTTTTCCGTAACTCCAAATTGACTTTGTCATTGGTAGGTAGTTTGTACTTTAACTCGTGTTCCTTTATTGCATTACCACTGGTATTATAGATACTTAAATAAATTTCATCTCTTATTAGCTGTCGCCACTGTTCAATGTTTTTATTGATAGCAAGAATATTTAAAACTTCCCATAAGATATAGTGCTGTTCTTTGACGAATGTCATTAGTCTATTAGTATTTGCATGTGATGTGTTCTTTTTACCAAACATTGATTGTAGCTTATGGAACAGTATCAACTCATCTGTCAAATTATAAAAAGCTTCAATAATGTCGAAAAACCGGAAATTTTTAAAATAAAATAAAATTGATTGATCTTTATAATGTAGTTTTTTCATTTCTCTCAACCAGCGAAATCTTTTGATAATTTTATATAAATTGATCGCAAAGTTTCCGAATCTCAAATAGTACCGAAATAAACTCAATTGTTGAATCACCAATCGCAGTTTTGAGGAAAAATTTAGTAGTCGTATCTTTCTCGTCAATAGCAATAAACTTAATAGGCCTAGGGTATGTTGTAGTATTTTCGAACAAACTTCTTTACCTTCAAGCGTGTTAAAAACAAATTTTGCTTGGCAATTTTTCTTAACATAACGTTTTTTCATTTCAATAGAACCAAGTGTTCGCTTAAAGCTTCTGTCACTAGTTGTACTGGTTGCAGTAGCAACTTTTCCCTGATTCTGCGTAAAATCCGAATCATCATTATCCTGCAGAACAATTGGTTTCTTGGCGATTTCTCCTTTGTTGTCTGTGAAATTACCTTCTTCTTTACTGTCAGTTTTCAGGTTGCTAAATAATGTGTTAAACTCTCTTTTCAAGAGCTCCCATGATTCGTCTGCATTTCTGTCCGTTAAAGTGGGGCTACTTATATTCGTATTAACAGGATCGGATGTCATGATAAAACGATTGTCCAAGTTAACACAAAGGTCATAGTCTACCTTCAAATCCTATCATCCTACTTTTCTCCAAAACTTTTTTTTTTATAAATAACATTTCATTCTATGTATTAACAATAATAGTCAGACTGACAAGGAAATTAAGAAAAATAAAGGATCAAAGGTAAAAAAAATTAGCGCCGCTCGGTTTCGATCCGAGGACATCAGGGTTATGAGCCCTGCGCGCTTCCACTGCGCCACGGCGCTGCTAATTCTTGCAATGCCTCTCTGAGGAGAGACTTTGATATCAAAGAATTAAGGGACCATAAACTTAAAATTCTAATCTTGGAATGTGAATCAACGTAAGATATTGGTGAATTTTGAGATAATTGTTTGGATTCCATTTTTGATAAAGGCTATAATATTATATATACAGAATATACTAGAAGTTCTCCTCCAACTCTAAAATGTCATCTATTTATAGTAGTCATATTACTATTATATTATTACATGCGGTGAAAGAAGATGGCATAAAGATTGAGAAATAATCGTAATATTATTTGTTGAACTACCGATTCCATTTTGGGGATTTCTATATCCTGGAGGAGAATTTCTAGTATATTCTGTATACCTAATATTACAGCCTTTGAAAAGAATGGAAACCCTACCATTATCACAAAATTCGTAGAATTCACAGTAGAAACCTTAGTGAATCAAACAAGATAGAGCACGTTGGGTCAAATTCTTGCTTGGATAAATAACCCACATGAATAAATACCCAGACAATTATTTTAGATCCGGTAATCTGCGCTTCTATCATATAGTATATCTTAGATTTTACGTGATATGTTGGATAAGTAGCATTCTGTAGGTCAAGCTGAGAATGACGTCTTGAAGAGAAGTAGCTTTTCTAACGGTAAAACAGATTTGGCGACAAACTTTGCTATTACCAAAGCCTGTAATGCAACAAAATCAAAGTAAGCAATCATTCAGGTCGCAAACAACGGCTGTTTAACTATGGATATTATCCTTTGGGCTCTGCACTATTCCATCTAGCCTTTCAAGAATCGTAAAACGATGTGCTAGTGGTGAAAAAACACAAGTACAACAAATTAGGGTGCTAATGGGGTTTGTATCTTCGAAAACCTTGCTCTATTATTCTCAGAATGTGTGAATGTTTTAGAAATTCGACAATCATTGAAAAATTATTCAAGTTATATTTATTGTAACTGATATGAAAAAAAAATTGATAATGAGATCCCACCTTGGTTTATGATTTACTCATCGGTTTCCTAAACACATTCATTACAATGTACAAGTTCAGAAACGCAATATATAATGTGCAGGTGCCAATCTAATCATGTTAGACTTTCTCGCATCGTCAATGACATCATAAAAATGCAAATAGGGTAGCACTCCGCATAATATCCTCTTGAGCATTGCTAATAACTGCCTCGAATATTTCAATGCCACGGTATCTACGGCACTTGAATTAGACTGCCAAATCCGAGGGTAACTGTGATAGCTTCAAAAGACTTTTAGCATTTGAAACCGCTCAGTGGTATCATTACTCCATCAACCACCAATGCAGTCACATGTTTATGAGAACAGTATCAAGCACCTTAATTCCGAGGCTGTAATAAATGGGACATTTTGGACAGAATGTCTCATTATCCCCGAACCGAAGCCTTTGAAATTGATCTGCAAATGAGGTAATTCAGCTGGATGGTTTTTCATAATATATTGAACATCTGGGAAGAATTTCACGTCACCTCTCGGTTTATCTCAGTAGTATTTAGAGTATTCTTCAAGTTCTGATGGGAATTTTCTCGCCATGCCTGAATTTCAGTTAATACGTGTTTAAGCTCCGAAATCCATGTATCAAAATTCACTGCAAAAAGGTTGTAATTTGATGGAGGAGATCAAGCTAGGTAACATATTCATTCGAGATGTCCACCTGCACCGAGTAGTCCTCTTTAAATCTTGGAAGAAAACACGTCAGCGATGCCAAGATGAGTGGGCTTCAAACCAAAACCAAAATTTCAACGTATAGGCCATTGTGCTCGATGATGAAGGGACTGCAAAAATATCGGTGGTTTAAGATAAGCAATTGTAAGATATAGAAGAAAAGCTGACGAAAAAAGAACTCATACCTTACTCCAAAATGGACACTGACATATTCTCCCATTCGGTGGATTTGAAATCCTCAGTGGATAGATAGGCAGAGTTGAGCCAATTTGCCTAGGGAGTTGATTACCGTTAATCCTGCTTGAAAGCAGCATATTAAACCTTCCCCGAAGTTTGCCATAGGACCGTATGACGCATCCTGGACTTCATCCCATCACTGTGCTGGGACTTGAAAATAAATGTTTCGCCCGTGGTAAAAAGTGTGTGGGAATAAGGTAGCCCTCTACTTCTTAGCATACTCAAAAAGAGATGCTAATAGTCAATCTACGGCCTGATTCAGGACTGCCTCACGGAAAATTACATCGCTTCGGGATTCGTGATCATCTGGCTAGAGTTTCTTGATATGTATCTCTGAGCGATATGGCTATTTACTAAGCAGTTGCCACCTTTGAGAGTAGTTGCCAACATGGACAGCAAATTTGCAGAAATAGGAAAGGACGCCACGGTACTCCCTAACCGACTACAAACTCATCTTTTCCGGAATGAAACGGTATTACCACCGAAGACGTCATTGCTGATCACATAAACAAGATTCAAGAGCGTGGTTACGTCTCAGAACCGACGATCCTCGTGTGGCTTGCTTGGCGCAGGGCTTCAATTCCATTATTTTGCGAATCTTCTACGAAGCCCTTCCAGCATAGAGAAATGAGACAAAACCTCACAGGATTTACGAAGACCACTACATGTAGGGCTGATATTGTGAAGGACACTTCCTAAAGTTTAGAACTAATAGCATAAAACGAATAGATACAAGATTATCCTATTATAAATACGTGTTCGCGCCGTAGTATCCATATAACCGCATTTTGCAACCATTCACATAAGATAGACTGTTCCGCTTCATCGCATAGTCGGCCACACTGCATATGTGTATTTTGAGCGCTAGGCGTCAGTGCACTACGCCCTACAGTAAGTTGTAGTCACAGAAGCGCGCGCGCGGGCACATGAGTGCATGATGACAGGCTCCTTTACTGGCATAACAATAGCGCACAGATCCGCAGGTTTCGTAATACGCTTAACAATAGGCGTCTCCTGCTGGTTGCCTTATTAATTTATATGGAAGACGAGATAATTCATTAATTAGTCTACTCGACTAGATGAAATAGCTTTTTCTGGTAGTTGCACAGAAAGAAGGAAGACAATAGATAAAAGAATGTGGACGAATATTTTGCATTCGCTATCATAATAGAATTCATTTCTTCTCTTTTTTCTTCTCTTTTTTCTTTCCATTTTTTATATATGAGAGCTGTAATTTCAATGTTGCCAAGAGCGTGTACCATGTTATTTTCCACTGTAGAACTTGTATCATCATCTATTGCTCTCATATCTGATATACTATCAAGCAAAAAAAACTCTAGCATTACACCATTATGAGTTTCGGTACGAGAATCTCCAGGGCTTTGAGATTTTTGGAAATTCCTGTCAAAAATAGGGCCTCCGTGAATTTTTTAAGGAACCCTGATTTGCAACCTATCAAGTCTGTTAATCAAACGTGGGGGTTTTGGTCTAATTTTGCGTATTGGGGTGTTCTGTCCTTCAACGTTGGTATGTGGATAGGCGGTTCGTCTGCATTAACTGTTGGGTTAAGTTACTCAGAGACCATCGGTGCGTTTATTATTGCTGATTTGTTGACCATCCTGTTTGCTTTAGCCAACTCTTGTCCTGGCTATGACTGGAAGGTCGGCTTCACTCTAGCTCAAAGATTCGTCTTTGGGATTTACGGTTCAGCTCTTGGTATCATTATCAGAATATTGATGAGTATTGTCTATTATGGTTCCAACGCTTGGTTAGGTGGGCTTTGTGTAAACATGATATTAGATTCTTGGTCTCACCACTATTTGCATCTGCCCAATACTTTGTCCTCGAAAGTTGCCATGACCACCAAGGAATTGATCGGCTTCATTATCTTCCATATCCTTACCGCGTTCTGTTACTTTATGAAGCCATACCATATGAACTATATTTTAATTTGGTCGTGTGTTGGTACTTTCTTCGCCATGTTGGGTATGGTAATTTACTTAACTAAGAGCGCACATGGTGTTGGTGACTTGTTCACTTCTACTCATTCCACAGTTACTGGCTCTAAAAAGGCTTGGGCTTGGGTTTATACGATCTCGTACTGGTACGGTTCTGTTTCTCCAGGCTGTACCAATCAAAGTGACTTCTCCAGATTTGGTTCCTCTAATTGCGCTATCTGGACTGGTACTATAGTTGCTTTACTAATACCAGCAACCTTGATCCCAGTATTCGGTATCATTGGTGCTTCTGCTTGTGAAAAATTATACGGTCAAACATTTTGGATGCCTATGGACATCTTTGACAACTGGTTGACAACTAACTATTCTGCAGGCGCGCGTGCAGCTACATTCTTCTGTGGTTTTTGTTTTGTAATGTCTCAAATTTCATATACCATCTCCAACTGTGGGTTTGCCAGTGGTATGGATTTGGCTGGTTTATTACCGAAATATGTTGATATTAAGAGAGGTGCTATTTTTGCCGCATGCGTCTCCTGGGCCTGTTTGCCATGGAACTTTTACAACTCTTCTTCTACTTTCTTGACTGTTATGAGCTCTTTCGGTGTCGTAATGACACCTATTATCACTGTCATGATCTGTGATAATTTCCTCATCAGGAAGAGACAATACTCCGTTACCAATGCCTTTGTTCTAAAGGGTGAATACTATTTTACCAAGGGTGTCAACTGGAGAGCTATCGTTGCCTGGGTGTGTGGTATGGCTCCCGGTCTACCTGGTATCGCTTGGGAAGTCAATAATGACTATTTCCACAACACTGGTATTATAAATTTTTTCTATGGTGATTCTTTCTTCTCCTTTTTGATTTCCTTTTTCGTCTATTGGGGACTATGCCTCCTCTTCCCATTCAAAATTACTGTCAAACATGATGACAAAGATTACTACGGTGCGTTTACCGACGAAGAAGCAAGGAAGAAGGGCATGGTTCCATACAGTGAAATTTCTGAAGAAGAAATCCGTGCTTACACATTAGGCGAATGCTTCACAAGTGGACACGAATACAAACCTGAGAGCTCCGATGATGAACTACCTGAGTTGACAAAAACTAGTTCAGAAAACACAAAAGTGTTTGAAATTGTTCATCAGAAAGATAATGAAAAGGAATCCTCTACTTCCAGTGAAAAACAAATTGCCTAATGAGCAAAAAACCTAATAAAATGATCATACTTAGTGTTCATTCAAGATCTTTCGCTAGTATTAAAATTCGAGATAATTAAACACACTCTTTAGTCCCAGGAAACACTACTATTAAGCTTGTTGGTCGTACAGGATATAGAGGTCATTTCGATTATTTCATTCTTCCACTAATGTTTGATTGACGATTCCGATCACTGTTTTTGTTTGGCTGATAATTGTAACAAGAAAAAAAAACTACCGCTTCTTTTCAGTATTTCTGTTGAGGATGATATTTTCATTGATTCTCTTATCAGCTTCAGTGCCGATATCCTATCAGGCTCTAGTAGGGCTGAAAATTAGGTGGAGGCGATTTTGTTACTCTTTTGTTCAAGTCTGAGCTTATGACGTCCTGCGACATACTTTTCTTATTACGTACTTATGATAAGTACCGGTTGCCTATGAGAGGAAATCGAAAGTCATTAGATCAAAAAAAAAAAATAACTTGCATTGCATTGTGCGATTAAAGAGCAAAACTTATTTGATAAGAAACCTTTTCTAGAGCATCTGCGCCACTTATTTGAGAGGTCAAGTCTTGTTAGTGAGAAAGCGCGTGAAGATAGAAATTATAAATTACCAATTTATTTTCAGTATAGCCTTAGAAAACACAAAGGCACATGGTTGTATAGATCTATATAATGCACTGACTGTACCTTGTTGTAAGGAAGTTAATAATAAGCAACCTGTTCGGGCTGAAAATCCAAAAGAAAAGTTGACGGTCTATTAGTGGAACAATGAATTTGAACTTTACATATAAGGGAATGTGTCTTTACTTTGATCTTACAGCGAAAATTACTGAAATCACAGTTTACGTATAAAGCACCTCCAATCCACGTGTGTTTTATAGGCTTCTCTTTTATAGGAATATAAGATCAGCTTTGATTATTAATTAATACTGTCATTTAATTGCCAGTTATCATCAAACGGGATATTTTCATCGGTTCATTAATGTATGGTAGCTGTTGCGAGCGTATAATTATACTGGCGTTTGAAGATTACATATATGATGAGAAACAAAAATCAAATTTAGTAACAACTGTTAACGATGCAATAATGAGTTAAAGCAATTAACAGGAGGGGGAAGCAATTATGTTATTCGTGGCATTGTTGATAATCTTTTGTGGATTTCCAAATCCAGGAGACGAGCTTCTTATATTGTATGTTACTAATGGTATTTTCTTTTTCAAAAAGTAATTCAAACGATCATATCAAATTTCGCATATTTCTTATACTTAAAGTAGGGCCGATTTACGGCTTATTTTCTGTTCCATTAAATGCCAAGCTCGTAAGTGCCAACGAGTGAAGTTACTTAAGCCTACAAACTAGAAGCTTAGCCACCAATTATCAACATATACATATGTGTATCGCAATAATGCTTCAAAATTCACCAAGTTCTTCAAAGAGCGTTTAAACCAAATAAAAATCCTAACTCCCGACGCCCTAAACTATTCACTTCCTTTATCTTGCCTGGGTCCATGGCAGAATCGACCATTTCCTTCTTTCTCTTCTGTAATTCAGAAATACGATCCTCAACAGAGTCCTTTATAAACAATTTATGCACCTGGACTTTTTTTGTTTGACTAATTCTATAGCAACGGTCTTGAGCTTGTTCTTCGACGTAAGGATTCCAAAATGGATCAACTATAACTACATGGTTCGCACATGTCAATGTTAGTCCTGAGTTACCGGCTTTCATGGAAATCAGAAGTATCCTTTTCTCAGGGTCACGATAAAATTCGTTGATAACATCTGATCTTCTCTGAGCGTTCATTGATCCAATATATTTCAAGTAGGGAAAATTCAGTTTATTTTTGAGAAAATGTTCGAGAATCTCAAAAAATGTTGTAAACTGGGAAAAAATAATAATTTTTTCGGTTGCTGATTCATCAAAAACTCTTTGAATAACCTGTATACATTGCTCTATCTTCGTAGATGGTTCTAAACTCTCAAAATTTGGCACATATACATTTTTTTGCTGTATTTTTTGTTTCTCCATTTCACTTAAATACTCTGCATGCAAATCTTCCTCAGTAAATCCCTGGTTTATTACCTGGTCGTATAACTTGTGCGAAACAATATCTTTCTCGTTTGTCAAACGTTGACAATCTTTGCATGGGATAGCAAATGCCCCACCTTTGGTTTTCTTGGCCTGAGGTAGCATGGATGACTCTTCGATGAAGGGCTCGATACAAGTGTCGCAAATCAAATGACCACAACCTGTCAGAACGGACATCGCTTCTGGTTCTAATTGTTCCATGCACCAGAAACATGTCATAGAATTCATTGAAGTAATAACCTGAGCCTGCGCTTCTCCGCTCATGTGAGTGATTTTATAGTAGAGCCTGAGCCAGTCATCTTCAAAGCTTTTGCCGTTAGCTACCTTTGTACCTTCCGCTTTTTTTTCTCCCATCACAACTAATTCTGAATGACAACAAGCCTGCCTTAAGCGAAGTAGTAATGTGAGAACGCTAGAGTAGCTCCCCCTCGTAGAATTGTTCAACAATTTCTTAGCGAGTGCTTGATTTTTTGATTCCAAAGCTGTGTAAAATTTTAATTCCTCTCCCTTCAGGCGTGATTCATCTACTTCCACAATTTTAGGAGGGAGCTCCAGTAAAGGTTTGCCGTCGATCTTATCAGCCTTAGACCGACGAAGCATAATGGCATTTAGAAGGACTCTAACCTTTCTTAATGCGTTTTTTCTATCCTCGTTATCATATTGATATTGCTTATTTCTCTGAAAAAACCTTCCAATGTCTAATTTAAACCGTTGCTCCTTGTGGTAGGGTGGAATTCTTAGAAATCTTATCAAGGAATAAAGCTCATCCATACTATTTTGAATCGGCGTACCAGACAAGACCCACCTATACATTCCATTTATAGTACAGCACGCTTTAGAAGCCCTTGTATTTTTGTTCTTGATGTTTTGGCCTTCGTCCAGTAAAATTCTGTAAAACGTTGAATCATTGCAGAAAAATGGAGAGTAGTATTCATTTGAGGTTTTCAACCTATTAAGAGCTTGTATATGAGGCACAGCTGGTAGCTGATTTTGTTCACCATCCAGTTTTTTCGGCCAATGTTTCTTAAATTCGTTTGCTAGAGTTTGATAAGATACCAAAACAGCATCATATCTTGCCAAATCCCTCCAGTGCTTAACTTTTCCGTTACCTGATCCTCCAAAAATAAATGTAGTAAATTTTGCGCGTTTTTTTACTTTCGTTTCTAATTCACCTTTCCAAACTCTCAAGACTGAGACTGGTGCGACGATCAAATTGGTTTTACATTTGGATTCCTCTGAGCGATTTGCTAACATCAATGCAATAGCTTGAATTGTTTTACCCAGGCCCATATCGTCAGCAAGCAGACCCCCTTTTTTTGCGGAGTTTTCAACTTGTAACAACCAATGCAGACCCAGCCTCTGGTGTTTTAATAAGTTTACGGTCATATCCTCGGGAGTAAGTGCTTCGCCGTCTATAATGGATTCAGATTGTTTGACATTCTCCAAAAGAGCCCTAATCTGTTCTTGATCTTCTGCTGCATGCATATTAGAGATGTGAAATTCATCTTGCATCGATAGATCATTAGCTGTAGAACTAGTATCTTCGGTATTTTCCACGATGTTCCAGTTTGAAGGAGGTCGTTGATCTGCGTTTACCGGAAATAAATAGCTTTGCTGCAGTAATTCTTCACTTGTTATTGGAATCTTATATCTTCTCAAATTTTCATATAGTCTGTCCATCTTAAGTCCTTGTTGTCTTAGCCCAACAACAGCTTTTCCGACGCCTTCCCTTTTTAAAGGAGTAGGTGGAAATCCGGTGTCAATATCTTTACGAAATTCTTCAATTATATTCAAAAATCGAGTAATCTTTCGTTTAGCATCCTCTGATCTAGTAGACTTTGATATGAGATCGCGTGCAACTTCGATGCTTTTAAAATATTGGGCTCTTCTGTCAGGATTGACAATGGCTGGATTAGAAAACTTGATGCCGTAATCTTGTAATGTTTCAAAAACAATGGGCATCTTTACACCGTTGGTGAACAATATTTGGGCCGATTCATGTGCAACGTGTCTTCTGTTTATATCTATTAAGGATCTTCCGTCTTCAAAAAAGTTTTTATAAGAGACCAAGTTGTCCAAATGTCTATAAAGAATTCTCTTCGTCATTTCTGTCCTGGATGTGTTCTTGGCTAATAAATCTTTTGCAGTATCAATGGACTTAATAAATAAATCTCTTTTGGCGAGAGGTTGCCGTACTATTGGCAATACACTATTGATATCAGTTGTGCGTTGGTCCCCCAGTTTCAAGTCATTCAGTTTCTGCTGGATCTCCCCTGTTAACTGCTTGTAGGTACTGAAGCTTAGGGTTCCTTCTTTTAACATTTGGTCTAGCTTTTCTTTCTCAGCCAGGCATTCGTTTCTTTTATTTACGGTCGCAGAAGCTTTACTATCCCTGGCTGACCGCTCAAGGGCAGCCAAAGATTTCTGCAGGTTTATATTTTTCAAATGCACAAAGGACTTCCATTGTTCGTTATAATTATACATTTTCAAATTGATTGAATCTAGCTTCGATTTTGTCAACTGTCTTTTTTCCTTCAGTTTGTTTAATTGGTTCTCAGCTTCATCAACTAATATCTGCTGAGTTGAGCTGATAGTTCTTCCCCCTCTAGCCATCGATGTCAACAATAACTGCCAATGTTTTTCAGCATCAGAGACCTCCTTTTCTCTTCTACTTAGTTTCCTTCTTAAAATTTCAGAGTTTGTCTTGCAGCAACTGAGAGCATTACGTAGTTCAGACTCTCTAGAATTCAAATCCTTCAATAATTTTTGATGATTTTTTTTTAGAGTATCAAGTGAACTGTTACATTCGTGTTGAGAGGATTGAGTAGCTTGTTCTGTCATGATAGTTCCTTGAAGAACTGACGAACTCGAGGATTGTGCGTCTGTTTCTGATGTAGGAATTGAATTGCTGCCACTTGCTTCTTTTATTACTGAGTTATTCAAGTCAATATTGGGTAGGTCAAGTAAAGATATGACTTCTGGTACACTGCTCCTAAGCGCATCAGCTGTATTTGGTTCAGAAACTTTCAAAGGACTTTCTATATCATTGATACCGGCACCAGATTCGTCCTCATCTGAAAGAATAATAATCGAGCTATTTTTCTGTTCGGAATCATGTGAATTATGTGTTGTGTGGTCCATATTTTTTGAGGGCAATATCGGTCTTTTAAGTATCTTGTTATCTGCAAAATCTCCGCTATGCTTCCTTTTAATCTTACGACCAAAATCGCTAATATCGACAGGTTGTTCACTAAAGTGCTTGAATAGTTCACTTTGTTCTTGCTCAAGTAAGGCAACATTATTTTGAAGTCCTGGAAGACGAACGGTCGTCTTCCCCTCTACTTTGGCCGTCTCGTTTTTAAGGGAACTCTCAACAGAGCTTAGATTGGACGGTAATGCTGGCGTTCGCTTTTCATTTACGATGTTAGGTATAGTGTTTTTGGAGTTATTTTGAGTTTCAGAATCCTGGAAAGCACTAGATTCAATAGGTAAATCACGATAACTTGTTGTTGTGACTCCTTTTATTTGGTCTTTGTTTTCGCTCTTCAAACTGTTATCTTTTGTTTCTGGGTCGCTGAACTGTTGCTGTGACGGTTTGTTATTCAAGTTTAACTTCTCCTCTTGAAAATCCAAATTGCTGTCCTGGCAAGTATTAGGCTCGAAATCATCTTCAACGCCATCGTAGTCTTTGGAGACGTATGAGGAAGAAATGCCACAGATATTTTCCTTCACTTGCTCATCCTGATTTATTCTTTTACCTTCCTCTTTTTGTTTAAAACTATCGGATAACGGCACATCATCGTTTTCATAAAAAAGTTTTATCATCTCTGCGCTTGGGCTGCTCTCTTGTGTTTTCTTCTCATCGTTGGAAGATCCCATCGTTTCTTCCTTCAAGACTTGCTGCTGTTTTACTTCGTTGGAAGATTTTTCATTGTTGAAGGTACTGTCTGTGATTGTCTTGCTCTTTGAAAGAATAGTATCGAAGGTTTCATTATTTGATATGTTCGTCTTGAAAACATGGAATGCTTGACGTGCTGCATCGTCATTAGATTGGGCGACTTCCAAGCCTGCCATTCTTAATTTCCCATTTTCTTTCCTAATGTCTATCTTATCCACACTTGTTGAAGACGAAAAAGAATGGAATATGTCTTCATTATCTGAATCGGCTAGTGTAAGGTCGATGGTGGGTACTGCTGCCATTTGACAGATGTTTAACCTAAAGATATAGTCCAGCGTCTCCTTTCAAGCACTCAAAAGATAGATGTAAAAATCGGTATAGACGCCCTGTCCTGTTCTTTCATAAAACTGCGGAGAGGTTTGTAATTATTTATTGTTTTTCTTCCTCTCATATTCGTTACATAGTCTAAGTAAACTGTCCGGTAATATCGAGAGTGACCCGTGTCTCGTGCTTCTCTTCCGCCTCACGTAATATCAACAGGTAATCATCATGAGCTCCCCATTCATAGTTCAGATAAAAAGTGAAGTGGCGGTTGATGGAAGCACTTGTATTTGCATAATTATAAGATATAAAGTATTTTTTATTTGTATACCTCATCATGTTATATAAAGAGTTTTAGATGGCAATTTTTTCTCCAATAATAATCATCACATTCCCAAGACCTTAAATATATGCCACGAAATTTCAATGACATTGGTTAGGATATTTCCTATCGTTGATAGGTTGCGGAAAAATGTTGTGTTGAATCAATTTTTCAACATCCCATTCGATACTATTCTCTGTCTTGTAACACCACATTATCCATCCACCAGTCATTTCAAAAGCATCTAATTGAGCCTCGATAAACTTTCTAGTGTTCTGTTTTCTCTCTTCGGGCCACAAGGCAATATTCTCGTTGTTTGCACACGTATTTATGTAATGAGATTTTTCATTGTCTTTGGTCCAACTTCCATCATATCTGGCACCTAGACCAACCCCATTTAACCACTTTGTACAATCTGTTAAGGCCGCTGAAAATTCGCCTGCTACGGACCAATGCTTCTCGCTTACGGCATCTTTCCCCCATTGGCAGGCGATTTTGATACGTTCATTCATTTTTCTTGTTAATTCCACCTGCGAGAACACCTGATAATGATGATGGTCAATTATGACGCCATATTCGTTCTTTTCATCATTCAAAAACCCATCCCAATAATGGTAAGGTTGAAAAGCATCATGTATTACAATGATCTGGTTACTATTAATTTTATTTCTCAAATAGTCATAAGCCGGCTTCAAAAGCAAATTTTTCAATCTTTCCATGTCAATAACTGGACCTAACGGTTCATTGAGCAATTCGATTCCAATAACGGTGTCCAGGTATACGTCTGTTGAGTATTTGCTTAAAATATACGTTAAAGCTTTCATGGTGGCGCTTAAATTTTCATCGTCCAGAAACTTATATGAATCCCTCAACCCTGAGTTATCAAATCCGTTTTGTGAACCAGCGGCTCCATGAAGATCAATCCATACTTTCAAACCATATTTCCTAGCCCAATCGATAGCCCGGTCTAGAAAATATTCCTGCTCGGCGGTAACATAGGGATCATGACTCAACGTTGTAAAGGCCCAATACCCAATAGGAATTCTAACCAAATTGAAGCCTTGAGAAGCAATTTTCGCGAAGTCTTCCTCTTTATAGAACGTCGACCAATGACTATAAAGGCGTTCCTTTGCCTTTTCATAGCCTAATTTTTCACAAAAATGGTATTCATCAACAGGAATACCGTCATCGTTGTACGGATTAGTACGGAAAGTCTCGAATAAAGAAGGTGTAATATACGGCTCCAATACTAGCCACCCACCCAAATTGACTCCATGAATTTTTTCATTGATGGCTTGATTGTTGATGGCAGAGTATATACTATCCTTTTCTTTATAAATAAACTGTATAGAGTCCCTATTTTTTGTGGAAACAGGATTACAGTTTACTAATTTGGTAAAAAGTAGTGTTAGTGTAGTCAGCCCTCTGAACGAAACCATTTACTTCTAAAGTTTATAAAGATTTTATGCGGAGCACCTCAGTCTTTCTTTCGAATCTTTGGATGGTCTGTTCGCAATTGAACAATTAAAAGAGAAGGGTAAAAAAAAATAATGAATGTGAGGTTGTTCTACGCATGGAAGTTGCTACAAAAGGGGTGGCAACTGATGGAAAGACTTTTTACACAAAGATTGACAGCATTACTGACAAATTTCTAATGGACCAGACGCGCCGCTTCTTTTAGTGTCGTTTGGTAACCGCTTTTTCTTAAGCTGGCAGAGACCGCCAAAAATAAGAGAGTCGCTTGTAGTGGGACAAATAATGAACAGAGAGGCTTTCTGATACCAGTATCGTTGAGTTGGGAATGAAATGAAATATAACGATGCAATCGTCGCCATTCCTGTCAGAATATAATCGACGGTCATGTTATATAATTGTTTTATAAACGCCCACTTCTTGGCTGTATCTTTTATAATGTCCTTTTTTCCTGAAGAGAGTTTCCATCTAATTTTCTTTTACAGTCTGTAGCCTTACTTCTGGCCCTTTAACTAAATACATTTGATTTATATTGCATATTTACTCATACAATTGTATATTTGTTGTTCTTTTTTGGTCGGCTACCAGATTTAGTACTTAATGTAACCAATTTGTGAATTTCATAAATGACGTGCCAAACTAGAAAGTGTGGGGCCCTGAGAACAACTTTAAGCTGTTGACATTACCTTATGAGTCCAGTCCATCCTCTCCTTCTTTTTCAAGTTGTTTTACTTCAGGATCCTCATCTGCTGGTTCTTTTTTCCTTGTAGCTTTGTCATCTGATCCTTTAACGTCAGATGCAGTAAACTCGCTTCCCCTTTGACGTTCTTCTCTTACGTCTCTTCTTATCCAGCCGGTGAAATTTACCTTATAACCACTGAAGCTCTTGATCTCTATGGCTTTATTCTTGTAATCCCACGGAAGTACAGGTTTGCTATTATCTCTCGAATTGGCAGAGGGAGGGCTTGTATCCTCTATTTTAGGGTTATTGGCTAGTTGTTCTTGCGATTCTGATAAAACGCTACTTTCTTGGGACATACCACAATTACTCGAGAAATTGGACTTATCTTCCGGCCAATATAAGTAAAGAATGTGTTGGCATTATAGTACATTTTGTTGATATCTTTAAAATTACTTGGATTATGAGAATGATTACCCGTCAACTGCTTGGTAAAGTTTTAACGTTCAAGAAAAGCTCTAGACGGCGTAACGCACCTTTTGTTATGAGCGTTAGAAAAATTAGTGACTAAGAGGATGAGATGATAAAATGCATATGATATTGAATATGGAAAATAAAATGTTATATTCTTACTCAACGTAACCTGCCATTTGTAGGAGTTAAAAATTATGTAGTAGACTTAAATCTCTCCTTATTGTCCTAAATACTTGTAATTACATACACATATATATGTATAAATATTCGGGAAATTTTACAACTGTTGAGGTTTCATAAAGATGATAATTTCAGATACAAAGTGTTTCTATATGCCGAAATTTCCGCTTCTAATGTTATCATATAGCTTCTTTCTCTCCTGTCTTTTGTTAATATTTCCATGCAGTTTGTTTCCCTGAGGAGCTTCTGGCAGGTAAAATTCACTATTTACAGCCCCCATAGGCTGAGCGGGTACGGAATAGGCATTCTGCTGCATGCCTTGGGGAAAACTACGCCTGTTAGCACCGGCTGTGTAACGTATCGGCTCCTGAGCTGGTACCATATGGGACATCATTGGAGGTGCTCGCATAGGTGGAGGTCCATTGTAGTATTCCGCAGGTACGACAGGTTGAGCTTGCGGTGAATACCTATTAACGTGCTGCTGTGGATATTGATTGGGGCGAACTCCCTTTGGTACCATTTGCGGCGGATTATTGCTCCACTTTCCATCTAACATATGAGCATTGCCTGCCCGGCTGTTCCCATAAGCATTTGTTGTGTTATTATGATGCGGCGGCTGAGTTACCTTGTAAGTATTTACAGGGTGCTGGTGGTTAGGGTTCATTCGTTCCATTTGTTGATATAATGGAACGTTAGATGGAAGATTGGGCACACCTTGTTTTACTGGCACCATATGTTGGGGAATAGGTGAAGCATCTGCCCGTTGATTTCTGGTCTTTAGTTCTGGGGGCACAATATTGTTTTGGAAGGGACGTTGTTTTTGTTGGTGAGATGGATAATTATGCTGGTCCCGATATGTCATATGTGGTTGATTTGCTAAAACGTGAGCAGGATCTTTATACCTAACGGGTACATTAATCGTGTTCTGCTTGAATCCAGCCGAATTGGTGGAGAATTGTGGAGACCTCGCAGGTGAATATGCAGAAGGTGGAACTGGTGCACTTGCAGGCGACATTTCATTTCTACGATCGTTCTGATAGTATTTTTGCTGAACAGGAGATACACAGTCTCCAGGCGCATTTTTATATGGTTTTGGTGTTACCTGTTGAGATGGACTGACTGCACCTTGTAAGACGTTCAGGCGAGACTCATTCGTAAATGCCTTTTTCGAATCCGAATTTGAATAAGTGGGTTGACTAGGCATTCTTGATGCCGGCAAGTTGTTGATATTTGGAGAATAATATGATGATGAATCGTCGTTGACTTTGGATTCCTCAGAAATCTTTCTAGGTTCCGCTAATTTCCTATCAGCGGTGTATTTGGAACTATCAGCGCAAGAATCATTTGTATTTGTACTTAGCTTCAATGAGTGAACGGCGCTTGAATGGCTGCTTTGTAAGTCATCGTCAGTTATATTGGATGGCTTATATTGATCAAACTTTGTCAATGATTCGAAAGTCTCTGCCTCAGTTATGGAGATTTTTACATCGTCTGGCTCATTAATCATCATTTCTTCAACCATACCGTTTAATTCTTCAATAGCTGAGTCGGTAGCTCTTTTCTGGGAATTTTTAAGTTTGTCACTGTCGCCATCATCGTGTTCGTACATTAATTCCGGTATTTCAATCTTAAAGTTTGATGAACCGGTCTCTATTACTGGTAACTGATATTCATCAGGATTAAGTGTGCTAAACTGAGATAGTACTCGCTCTTCTTTTTTCGATTTGTGATTTTTGTTGGTATGGTATTCTTCGCGGATGGGAGCGTCTTTACTTTTTTCCTCAAATGATGAACTACTAGAGTTACTACCGCTTTTCTTTCGCAGGTTGTTTAGAGGATTCCATTTGGAGATTTTATGTTCAAAAGAATGCAAATTCACATTATGCTTATTTTTAGTCAATGCATTTTTACTAATGACTGTGTGATAGATTCCTTGGTTATCGGGTGCTGAATCCCTTCGAACAGTACTTTGCTGAGGTACCTCAGCTTGGAATTTTTTGTAGGTCTGAGACAGTGTAGGAGATTTGGAGAGAGGTGGATCTTCTAATTCAAAGTCATCAGGAGGTAGTTCCTTTTCGGTCGTTGGTGACTGTGCAGAAGTCTTTTTCTTCAATTGACCCTTTTTATTATAATCTAACGTTATATCACATTCTTGGAAAACCACCCATTTTTTAAATCCATCAAATTCAAATTCCAATATAATAGATCTTCCAAAAATTTTTTTCTTTTCGGATGTTTGTTCGAAAGAAAGGGACGATAACCAAGTCCAAATAAAATAATCATCGATATCTAGTCTTTTAACCTCAATACATTCTTTTAAATGAGAAATATTTTCAATACATTTTCTGGGAGCCCAACCTGGTTGAAATGTTGAATGTTTGGTAGACATTGCTTTCATCAACCTTCTTGACTCCTGGGACATTTTCCTGCTAATTCCCTCCACTGTATTTTTCTTTCTGAATAAAGACTTTAATAAAGCGTAGTCCTCTCTTGCTTCGAATGCATCATGATCACTGAAATCAAGAAGATCATTGCAACGCTCCAATAATTGCCAAGGTTTTCTCGAAAAGACGTCTGTTTTTAAAGTTACCAGAGGAATGGTTAGGATTGTCTCTGATGTGTACGCTGTTGATTTTCTTGGAGGATACTGATTATTGAATAGTAAACTCTTAAGTGTGCGCGGCAGCTTTGCCGATTCAAGATCTTGAGGGACAAAACTTCTTAGAAATGCTAAGAGTAGGTGAAACATGGCATCTGAAGCCGGAATCCACTGATCTAGCCCATCTTGTATGGAATTGTTGGGGGCAAAAGACTTCATGGCGGCTGATTCAAAATCGTAATCTTGGATATCAGAATTTGGTATCTGTTTACTAAACGCCCAGATTGCACACATCTTCGATATTTTTCTAGCGCTCATTTTATTAACTCTTGAATTTGATGAAATTGAAATAATCAAGTCAAAAAAATCGTAAACGATTGATGCATGATTTGGGGAAGCTAGACATTGAGGCATAATTTCCAAAAATGATTTTCGAGGAAATTTTTTATCTTCTTCCCTGAATTTAAACTCCAAATAAGATTTCCAGCCTATGATTTCTGAATTTGGAAGTCTGCACCAAATGTATTTTAAGCATTGAAATAAAGTCCAGACATCGGCCTTGGAAACAATTCTGAGCTGTTTTTTTTCGTTGACTGGTTGACCGTTTCCTAGTGGGAATAGCTGATTTAGTAATGTCAGCAATTTGTCGTTCGTCTGTTCCGGCCTGAACGGTATCATTAAAAATTCAACATCTGGACCTTTTTCCTTAAGTTCAGCGGTGATTACGTGTATGACGCCTTTAACTTTCTCCCGACTAAATTGATGGAAGAATTCAAACTCTTCGTCATCCATACTATTGTGTTCGTTTTTGGTTCTTCCGTTTGATCTAGGTACATTTTTCTCATTATTCTGATTTTTGTTTGGACTTAGATTTGTTTTCTGAGCTTTTTTTGGTGAATTGGATCGACTTTTCCTGATCTCAGCAGTCGGTGGAGTTGGGAGAGGTTTTGCCATATCGTTCATAACCAATACTATCCTAATACGAATACCCTTTTGCCATGTAAAGAAAACTTTTATAGAAGCAGCCTCTTGCCTCAAAATTCCCAAGCGATGACTTTTGGCGGTTTCAAGTTGTCATCATTTGCGAATGTTTCGTTTTTTTGTATTTTTCTTTGCTTTTTTCGTAGGAATACGCCGGAAAGTAAACAAATCAACAAAAACGCATTCAAAAACGCCTTGATATCTTTTACATATACATAAGAACACGTCCTTGGTGTGTGCACATGAAATTGTAAAATCTAGTGCTAGCAGGACTTTACCAAAAGTAAAGCTGAAAAATTTATGGCACTTTATTTACACGTATAAAATTTTAACGAAACAAGTATATATTATGAGAGGGGAAATGAACAGAATATATAGAAATATACTCCAGTTGCATCAATAAGTCTATTCAATAATACGTGTGATTAGACCGGTACCAACAGTTCTTCCACCCTCTCTGATATTGAAACGTTGACCAACTTCTAATGGGGTAGGATGGATCAAATCACATTCCATTTCAACATTGTCACCTGGCATAACTTGCATAGAATGATCTTCAACCTCCTTAGGAAATCTCATCACAACTGTAACATCAGCTGTTCTTATAAACATTTGTGGTCTGTAGTTTTCACCAAACCCAGAATGTCTACCACCTTCCTCTTTGGATAAAATGTACAAAGAGGCTAGAATCTTTGTATGGGCTTTAACGGTACCTGGCTTAGCTAAGACCATACCTCTCTTCAATTGATCTCTCCTGATACCTCTAAGTAAAACACCGGCATTGTCACCTGCCATAGCAGAGTCCAATTCCTTTCTAAACATTTCAATACCAGTAACTGTTGTTTTCAATGGGGTAGAGTTGTGACCAACAATTTCCAATTCCTCACCTTTCTTTAAATTACCCCTTTCCACACGACCAGTGACCACAGTACCTCTACCGGAGATAGAGAAGATATCTTCAACGGGCATCAAGAAAGGCTTGTTCAAATCTCTTTCAGGTGTAGGAATATACTCATCCACTGCATCCAAAAGTTTCATGATGGCCTGCTCCCCAATTTCAGGTTGGCGACCTTCCAAAGCGCAAAGGGCAGAACCCATGATAATTGGAGCATTATCACCGTCAAACCCATATTCGTTTAAAAGTTCTCTCATTTCCATTTCGACTAACTCTAACATTTCTGGATCATCAATGGTATCAACCTTGTTAACAAAAACGACAATATGTTGGACACCAACTTGTCTGGCCAAAAGTAAATGTTCTCTAGTTTGGGGCATTTGTCCGTCGGTAGCAGCTACAACAATGATAGCACCATCCATTTGAGCAGCACCGGTAATCATATTCTTGATGTAATCAGCGTGGCCTGGACAGTCGACGTGAGAATAATGTCTCTTGGCCGTTTCGTATTCCACGTGCGCAGTAGAAATTGTAATACCACGAGCTCTTTCTTCCGGAGCCTTATCGATGGCAGCATAGTCCAAGAAGTTGGCACCACCTTTTGCGGCTAACGTTTTCGTAATGGCTGCGGTTAAAGTTGTCTTCCCATGATCAACATGGCCGATCGTACCTATATTTACATGCGGTTTGGAACGATCAAAAGCAGCTGCATAGGAAGTAGTAGTTTGAGAAAAGGTCCTAGAAATTACTGAAGAGAGCCTCAGAAGTTTCCCAGGAGCTTTAAAAGCTGTTCTTGTGAGTAATCTTGGTAATAAAGCTGACATTTTTGTCTGTTACCTTTGTCGAGCTAGAATAAAACTGAAAGCACAAAATAGTTTACAACAAAGAAGCTCAAATTTTTTCAGCTTAATCAGTTTCAAAGATTAAAAATGACCAAAAATAGGAAAATCTGTAACCAGTTAGCAGCAAAAGGGAGGAAAGCCTGGTCGCGAAAGGATATATTGACTGAGGTCGGATGGGTGCTAAAACAAAATCCTTAAAAATATGAAAAATCAGCTCCAGCGCGGGTTAGTGGGGAACTGACCAATCAATGGGAAGCCTGTCAATTTCAATGCGGGTAACAAGGTTGTCAGTATAATAGACCCAACTTACTGCTGTATATTTATGTATATGTATATATCAGAGACCTAATCGAGAATAGAGAAGTGCTCACATATTGCATAAATTGAAAAAGTCCTCCAGAGGCGAAGTATATAAACTAAATGTTTTAAATGAGAAAAGCAGCTTCTTTTTCTTTCTTCCACGTAGTACTAAATCATGTCGGAAAGCGATAATTGCTTTTCTTCGTCGTCAATATTACTGGATGGCACAACTTCCGTGGCTTTGTTTTCATTTTCTCCAGGATATCGCGATGTTAGCACAAGCGTGATACAAAGTAGTAAGCAAGCGATGAAGAGACCAAATATGAACCAGGAAAAAGCCATACAGACCAGCTGCAACCTGAGTTCTTCCGTCGTCAGATCGTGAGGAATATTTTTATCTTGGAATATGGATGCTGCGCCTTCTGGTCGCGAGTTACCCATTAATCCTAGCTTAATGCTGTTGCCGAAGGCTCGTATGGCGGACTTAAAGTAACCCTTCTCGAAAGGGTGATGCTCATCGCACATTATCATGACTTTAGAATCTTCATTCGTGGATGAATTGTTTATCTTGGAAATAGCGAAGGTCGTAAAAGCCAAAGTCATCAATAAGATCTGTTAAGTAGTATTTGAGAGAAGGAGTAAACTAACCTTGAATTGAGGTCTTGATTACAAGTTGCTTGCTTAGTGACACATTTGACAAGAAAAAACAGTAATACGCCAGAACATTTGCGGACCCTTTTTATATCAAAAGTACTAAACATGCTATTTAAGTATTTCTTTTGCTGTTGATACGCAATTTTCATTGCGCTGCTGCAGATGTGGTACCCTTTACCGCACAAAAATACTTCTATCTGGATATTATTCCGTGTACTTGGCGAAGAAGCCATCCCGTTTTGAACGCCATTGCCGCTAACCTCCGCGCTTTCGCTTGCAGCAATGGCTACATCGGCACGGTTCCGCTATTGCCACGACATTGTGGTGGTAATAGCCAAGGCAATGGTGTGTACAACTTACGATCCCTCTGCTTGCGGAAGCAGTCAAAAGGCAAGTGAGATCTACTCTATAAACTGACACTTTATCCAGGGAATTATCGAGAAAATTCTGTCTTGTCAATTAGAGAAGTAAGGGGCCACAGGGAAATAATACTTTCGAAGGGAGTTTCTTTCCTTAAGGAGGTGCAAAATGCAAAAGATATACAGTTTATAGGTTGATACACATAGAGCAAGCGGTCTTAATGAGTCACGGGAGGTCAAGATGCTCTTTTTTTTCTTCATCGTTTCAGTTTTGTATCTTGAGCGGAGTGAACTTGCCCTTTAAGCGGGCCATACCCTTACATGGCGTTAGCACTTATTTTCAAGGTGAATATATACAATGTCAGTTACCCGTATTTTTGTCTTCCGCTGTATAAGCTTGCTATCATTAAAAGCCGCATGTGGCATCCTGAATTCTGTCACCCCTTAAATACAAAAAATAGTGTAAATGGTACTTGATCTCTTCTGGAGGAATAAACAATAATTCTTGATGGAATTTGAGAGAAAGTAAGTGTTCGGCTAAGCACAATAAAGATATAAACCTGTGACTACCTATATAAGTTCGTAATGTCAGCACCTGCTCAAAACAATGCCGAGGTTCCCACTTTCAAGTTAGTTCTTGTTGGTGATGGAGGTACTGGTAAGACTACCTTTGTGAAGAGACATCTGACCGGTGAATTTGAAAAAAAATACATTGCAACTATCGGAGTAGAAGTTCATCCTCTATCTTTTTATACTAATTTCGGTGAAATTAAGTTCGATGTCTGGGATACCGCAGGCCAAGAAAAATTTGGCGGGTTAAGGGATGGTTATTACATCAATGCTCAATGTGCAATTATTATGTTCGATGTCACATCCAGAATCACTTACAAGAACGTCCCTAATTGGCATAGAGACTTAGTCCGTGTGTGTGAAAATATTCCCATAGTGCTATGTGGCAATAAAGTCGATGTCAAAGAGAGAAAGGTTAAGGCCAAGACTATCACTTTCCATAGAAAAAAGAACTTACAATATTATGACATTTCTGCAAAATCCAATTATAATTTTGAAAAGCCTTTCTTGTGGTTGGCTAGAAAACTTGCCGGTAACCCACAATTGGAGTTTGTTGCGTCTCCTGCATTGGCCCCACCTGAGGTGCAAGTTGACGAGCAACTAATGCACCAATACCAGCAAGAAATGGACCAAGCCACTGCTTTACCATTACCTGATGAAGACGATGCTGATTTATAAAAACATGAAAATTTATATACGAAAATATTCTGCTTCTTCTCACATCAATCTAAAAATTTTTTTTTTGAAATTTCTTTTATTTTTAATATATAGTTCTGAAAGTCTATTTTTAAAGAATTAGTTCTTCTCTGTTTAATTGCCACATTGTAATTTTTTTTTGGTATGTTGAAGTTTAACCTGTACATTTCTTTTCTTTTAAATTGAATCAAAGACCAATAAACGGGATCCGATCACAACATGATCGTCCAATAACGCTCCCTCTTGCACTTCACTTACTACTTTATAAACCTAATTTTTATTTTTTACTAGATTCCTTTTTTCTTCCTGCTGGCGCTTTTTTTTTTTTGCCCGTCCAAAAGTTTTCAATGAAAAGTAATCCTCTTGAAAAGAGATACTTCTTTCGATTACAATAATGTTCTTATTCATATACAAATAGAATATCAGAAGATCGGAAACGAGTTAAGATAAAATATAAGAAGAGGAAAGTATTCCCTATTATGTTTTCATTTAATTGGTAGACGCAACAAAAAAAAGTATAATATATTGGGAGAGATAGTTCAGTCTCACCCACATTCTCTTTGCCCTGTGCCTCGCTCGGTTGTTAATTGCCAATATTACGATCTTGAGCTGGATGACAAAAAAATAAAGATACATTTTATTTTTTGATCAACGGGCTAAAACAATTAGACTTCTTTGAGTACGAGGATATCGCTATTTTTATCTCACGGTATCGTATTGTAATTAGAACGTCTCATATCATATCGTATAATTCGGCCTTTATTTCAAGAAAAAGAAGAGAAGTTATTCTTGTGCATGTTCGTAAACTGATTTATTTAAAACTTACATATGACTTGAAAAAGTTTTTCTTTGAACCAAATTACAGGCATATTCCGCTGATATTAAGCGTTTTTCTCAGCAAATTCCTTGATAAAATCTACCAAGTTTTGTACAGTTTTCACTGAAAGCGCGTTATAGATGGAGGCTCTGAACCCACCAACTGAACGATGTCCTTTTAAACCGGTTAAATGACGAGCAGCTGCCTCTTTTAGAAACTGGTCATCAAGGCCGTCCTTTTTAAGGGTGAAAACGACATTCATTTTTGATCTACACTTTGGATCCACTGGAACGTTGTAAAAATCTGAATTTGCATCCAATGCCTCATATAATATCTTGGCCTTTTCTTCATTTTCAGCCTGTTGCGCTTCAACACCACCCTTCTTCAAAATATGTTGGAACACGAGATCCATAACATGTAAAGTGAAAATTGGAATTGTATTATAGGCTGAGTTGTTCTTCACCACCGTTGGATAGTCGAATGCAATAGGGGTGATTGGTACTCCCAATTCATGTAATGTTTCATCAGAAGCGCCAGAAATATTCTTAAGGATGGATTTCTTGATAATGTATAGGGTTAAGCCTGCTAAACCAATGTTTTTTTGGGCGCCTGCCATGATGACACCATATTGAGAAACGTCAATCTTACGAGACAAAATGTCGCTGGATAAGTCAGCAACAATTTCGATGTTGGGGTCGTTTACTAAACATTTTGGTAATTCTGGCCATTCAACACCATGAACAGTTTCATTCTCACATAGGTACACGTATGAGAAAGCCTTACCTTTGATTTTATCTTCCCAAAGGGATTCATCTGGAATTTTACCAAATTTGCCATTGTTATAATCTTTAGCGTTGAAGATAACTTCAGCAGGAACGTGCAATCTCTTTGCCTCTTCAAAAGATTTCTGAGACCAACTACCGGTGACTAAATAACCGGCAGGTGCAATCTTCCCATGCTTACCCACATATGCAGCTGCCAAATTAGTAGCAACGGAAGAAAAACCAGTAGTGCCACCACCTTGCAAGTAGAACACTTCATGAGTGTCAGGAATATTTAGCAGTTCGATTAAGTGCTTCTTAGAGTCTTCAATCACTTTGGTGGCATCCTTCGAACGGTGGGAGATTTCACCGATACCCAAACCTATGTCATTGAAATTGATTAAGTCTTTAGCAGCTTGTTGCAAAACTGGTGTAGGCATTTGAGCTGGCCCTGCTCCGAAGTGTTGTGGTTCCTCTCTTTCCAAAGACATTGTTTCTTATCACTAATGGTTAATCGATGATTGATCAACTAATTAGACCTGTGTTGTTCAATTAAGTAATTTCAAAGGCTCCTTAATGTCTTTGTCTATTTTATGAAGGCACTTATATATATACATACATATAAAACGTATAAAAGAAAAGTAGTCATTAATTCGCGATGCTTAGAAAGAGTCACTACTTTTGGGCGTACAAGGTAAGAATAATTTGAATGGTAAGCTCGTGACCAAATTGTGGCTGCAGTTAAGATGCCTCGGCCGGCGTCAGGTAAATTAATGCCGTCATCCGGGTTTCCTGTCCTTATTATTGCTTTTCTTTTGGGACCATACATCCGTACATATTGTGGACCCATTTCTTTTCGCGCAGATGTTTTTTGCGTCTTCTGCTTAGGGCAAGGGTGACCGAGTTTCTCATCTATGCTGCATTTTCCTCCAATTAGTTTTGTCCCGTATTCACCATGGTGAAGTAATCTCATCCCAATCTTCAATATTAAGGATGAAGATTCTGAATTAGCACTCCTTCCTCAAGATACTAGATAAACAAATTATACAAAATGGTACGTTAATATTGTGTTAAAATGCTCCACGAAACGCTTTTTTTAGGAAACTTGTCCCCATACAGGAAGAAGGTGTATTAAAAGGAAAAACTACGATCAAAGTAATATTTTGAATAGGAAAGATTGCCCCATGATAATATTAATAATCCATCAAATGCCTGTAGAAAATGACTGAAAAATGAAAAGAAAATAAAATATTGTATCATTATTATGTTGAGATGTAAATGTACAAAAAAGGAAGAAAGACGAGAATTTCAAAGGACGATTATTCTCGTTAATATTCACAACATGTTGAATATAGACCTTTCCTAAAAAATTAGCGTCTGCGTTGCAGTAACTCCATAACACAAGTCTGAATATCTCATTACTAACATTAAATGAAAATTTTTTTTTTTCAAATTCTCCTTAGGCTAAAGTTCACGGTTCTCTAGCTCGTGCTGGTAAAGTTAAGTCTCAAACTCCAAAGGTTGAAAAAACTGAAAAGCCAAAGAAACCAAAGGGTCGTGCTTACAAGAGATTATTGTACACCAGAAGATTCGTTAACGTTACCTTGGTTAACGGTAAGAGAAGAATGAACCCAGGTCCATCTGTCCAATAGATACTATCTAAAATTCTATACTTTTATTGTTCTACATGTGTAATTAAACAAAAATATTATAATTAGGAAATATTTACCCTTTTTACATGGCGTTTTGATTCGAAGTGCTAAAATCTAGGACTTACTATACATCATTTTCTCAAACATTTGAAACGGCCATAGGCATGGCCATCATTGTAGCCCGACTATTACCTTGATCATTCAATCACTGACCGCCTTTGAACCTATATCAAAATTTCCTCCGATTAAAGAAACTATACATAAAAAGAGCAATTACTTTGATCATTAATAGTGAGTACATAAAATTACATATTTTCTATAACAGTAGTTTCATCTTTGTTTGCTTTCCATTACCAATCATCACCATTGTCCATATCGTCATGAGCTCCCACTTTAGTTTTTCTTTTGTTTAAAGCTGCTGCCAACGCATCTGCTAAAGAAGCCGGAGGTCCACCAGCTGTGCCTCCATTTCCAGCCGCTGCTGGTGGTGAAGCAGATTCTCCACGTGCTTCCTGCAGTAAAACTGAGGGCTTATCTAGCTGCGATTTGTCAACTTTTCTCAAAGCGCCTATGCCACCTGCCCCTCTAATTGAAGCTAAAAGTGCATCACGACCTGCATCTCCAGTAGTTTCAGCGAATGAACCGCCTCCGGATGTTGATGTAGCTGGCATTTGAGGAGGTGGGGGTGGAGCTGGAGCTCCTCCAGATTGAGGTTGTTGAGTTAGGAATGCTGGTGGCGGAGGTGGTGCAGCACTCGTCGTCGATGGTAACGTTGGCGGAATAGGTGCTGAGGGTGCTGACTGAGGTATCTGCGACTGGCCTAAAAATGCCGGAGGAGGTGGTGGTGCCACTGGCACATTTGTGGCTTGCGAAGGTGCTTGAGTATTCTGAGGAAGGGGAACTGTAGGTTGTCCAGTTGCTGCAGTCATTTGTGGTGTCAGGGTATTGAAAGTTGTCACTGGAGGAGGGGGTGGAGATGACATGTTGCTATTTGTCTGATATCCAAAGGGGCGGTTAGAATTATTGTACTGTTGTGGATTTTGTTGCATCGTAACGTTTGGTGTGGGGCGAGATGCTCTTGGAGGAGGTGGTGGTGCTGGCCCTCTTCTTCCAGTGGCCTGTGGAAGGAGGCTATTTCCACCGGCAGAATTCAGGGTATTACTGGTTACGTGCCTATGTGGTGGAGGCGGTGGTGCTGGCCCACGCCTTGGCGGAGGTGGAGGAGCAGGTAGGCGAACACCTGAACCTTCAGTAGTGGTACGCATTGGCGGAGGAGGTGGCACAGGCCGATTATTTCTGTTAGGCAACTGTGGAAGGGGCCTATTCTGCTGTGGTATGCCCATTGAAGGAGCTTGATTAAACTGCTGCTGAGGCACCGGAAATGGAAATGGATTTGTTGCAGACTGTGTCGAGGGAATTTCAGGAATTGGGAATGGAAATGGATTGCTTTGGGGTTGCGAAGGCGCATTATTTTGAGGTGGAGAGTTATGTTGTGGAGGGTCTGGTAATGGCGCAAACTGATTTGGTAAAGGCGGTAAACTATGCTTTGGATGCGTTTCTTCTTTTCTTACTTCAGGAGATGCAGGAGGAAGAGCAGGGGCTGGGGTAGTCGGTGCGGATGCTGTTGTCGAATTGATATCGGAAAATGAACTTGTTTGATCTGAATCAAATGTTTCGGCCGTTGGCGGAGGAGGGGGAGGAGCCTTATGCTTTGTAGTTGGAATTGTGTCCACATCTTCATAATTATATCTTTTCCTTTGATTGTCAATCAATGACTCCCCTCTCGGGCCGTGCACCACCTGAGATTTTTGTTCTTCTCTTACTTTCTTGGTTAATGCTACAGCATTTTTGTTCAACAAAGTTTTCCTGTTAGCATATCTTTCACGCTTTTGAACTCTCTTTAAAAAGTGCGATGCTTCATTAATATCTACAAACAATAAACCTGCAAAGCATTCTTCCATCTCAAATGTATGAAAAAAAGTACGGTCTTGATAGTATTCAAAATTCACATACAATTCTTGGTCCCAGATAACTCCTCTATGGCCATTGATGTCAACTAATTTCAAAAAAAAAGTATTCCCCACAAGATCGTCTACTAGAGCAAGAGCTCCTGAAAGTCCAGTGTACTGCCATTCATTTTTATCAGGGTATGCAATGTATAGTCGAGCCACCGTAACATCAATAATCTTATTCGACGCTTTTGGTAGAGCCCTTTTGATAATTTCCTTATCTGAAGAGTTTAGGAGTCCCATATTAAATCACGCCTATCAACACTTAAAGTAACGAACTGTAATTTCTAGCGGAGATGGCAATCGCTACAGCACTTCCTTTTCTACTATGTATATTCTACATTCAATATTTATTATTACATATTCATGATTTTTTTTCATAGGTATTGACTGGCCCCTTTTCGGACGTCTCGCACGTATTCAATGATCATATAAACTATTTGGAAAATTCAAAAAAAAACAACTATAAGATCAGTTAAGGCTTATATCATAGATCTTTTAAACCAGAGACACAATATCAAGTACCATGGGCAACTGCATGCATTGCATTTAGTTTTGCCTTTTTTCTAATTGCAAAAGAAGAGTATTCCAAAACCACTTCTTTGATAAATCGTCCACGTCAGCCGGCGTTACTTGAAACTAAACGCATACTTTATGAAAAAGGGCCATCAACTTGTCTTTTTGTTAACATTCATTTTGAAAATATGAACTTTGGTATAATTGAAAATCTAGCATATCTATATTTTTTGAATATATTTAGGCGATAACTTAAAAAAGCATTGTTTCAGTTCTGAAGTTTGTTGCTTGTTTCTATTCTTTACTGGATGTCTGAAACCCCCAAAAAAAAAAAAAAAAAGGACTCCACAAGTAGCGGCTGTAAGCGCGCTAAACTCCGACAGTGTATTATATATACGTAAACGATTCTGATAGAAAAGTCCAATCCATTACCCCGGGATTATTTTATTACAGAGTAGGATTTTCTGGTGTTAGGTCTAGTGAGTTATCTTCTAACTATGAGCAGTCGTGTGTGCTACCATATTAATGGTCCCTTTTTCATAATCAAATTAATTGATCCAAAACATTTGAACTCTTTAACTTTCGAGGATTTTGTATACATTGCACTATTACTGCATAAGGCAAACGATATTGATTCTGTTTTGTTTACTGTTCTACAAAGCTCAGGCAAGTATTTCTCCTCGGGAGGTAAGTTTTCAGCAGTTAACAAGCTAAACGATGGAGACGTTACAAGCGAAGTGGAGAAAGTCTCAAAGCTGGTATCTGCTATAAGCTCTCCTAACATATTTGTGGCGAACGCATTTGCAATCCATAAAAAGGTTCTGGTGTGCTGTTTGAATGGACCGGCCATCGGACTTAGCGCATCGCTAGTTGCTCTTTGTGACATTGTTTACTCGCAAAACGATTCAGTATTTCTTCTTTTTCCCTTCAGCAATCTCGGTTTTGTCGCAGAAGTGGGAACTTCTGTTACCTTAACTCAAAAACTGGGTATAAATTCTGCAAACGAACATATGATTTTCAGCACACCAGTTCTATTTAAAGAATTGATAGGAACTATTATTACAAAAAATTATCAATTGACAAATACTGAAACATTCAATGAAAAAGTTCTTCAGGACATAAAGCAGAATTTAGAAGGGCTTTATCCGAAAAGTGTACTAGGTATGAAAGAATTGTTACACAGTGAAATGAAACAGAAGCTTATCAAAGCACAAGCAATGGAGACTAACGGAACCTTGCCTTTTTGGGCAAGCGGCGAGCCATTCAAAAGATTTAAACAGCTTCAAGAGGGAAACAGGCGCCACAAGTTATAATAATATAGCATTTAGAGATAGGATTTTAACATAAAAAATCTACTACACGATCATACTTCTGCAATTGTTAAATTCCGGGTTCTTTAATACTTTAATGTTGGCGCACAATATTTTATATCTGTTGTAAAATCCGCTTACAATATAAGTGAAATTGTTCCATTTTGTTTCATAGGAATTCTTACTCAAAAAGGATGTTTTTTAATATTCATATAATATTTACAAATAGCTCTCTGAAAAAAAGGATTTTTTTTTACACCTAATAAAACTGTCATTCATGTTAAGTAACTAAAGTGCTTCACAACTGTACTTAATGAACTGAATCAATTTCCTTGGCAATGCAAATTCTTCCAGACAAGAGGCGGCCGCGGCGGTATCTCTAGAAAATTTGGCAGCCGCACAAAAGGGTCCTACTGATGACGGGCTGGCAAACGGCGCTCTCCAAGGCACAAACTTTGTGACAAAATAGAATCCAGCGGCAGAGATCCGGATAAAAATGGGGGAGTGGACTTTCAAAAGCCGTACACCTCTTGTACTGAGGACAAATAATACAAGTTAAACTTGAATATTTAGATATGAGACAAAATGCTAACGCACATTCTCACTCCTAAATACTTAATTTCGAAGTCTGCGTTCCAAGATATGTAAGCCATCCATTCATACGGGATTGATGGAAAAGTCAGTAAATTTACAATACCCCTTTTATTCTGTTTGATGTGACAACTACTCGAAATCTGCGTAGTAATAAATATAACCAAAGGGAGTTCTAAAGAAGAAAAAAGGAACTCCCCAAAATAGGTCAACGATTACGAAAATTTTTATATGTTTGTTGGAAGTATTCGAGGAATGAAAAGAAAAATGGGTAGCAAACTGGGAATAACTGAAATAGAACCAAACGTCATCTTTTTAGAAAGAAAGGCATTCTTAGAATCATGATATGCCGTCCTTCGACCATATTGTGACCTAAGCTTTTTCTTCGACAATTGATACTGCATAATCGAAGGAGGATAAAAAAGTTGTTACGATAGTATTCCTTGAATGCACTTGGACTATATATACATGTTTATATTAGACGCATCTTTGACATTTTGCTTGCGCTAACCTTGCAGGTAAGGAGAGCAAAGGGAAAATGCATCGAAAAAAAAAAAATCGTGCTATTTTCGCTAATAACTATGCAAAATCAAGTGAAATGGTGTTTCTCGAAAAAGGTCACAAGCGCAACTTTATTTTCATGGTATATTCAGAATTTATTTTAATGATCGAAAAAAATTGGCCTAGCAAAGTAATCATTCAATAGTTTAAAGGCGGTTGCGGAGGATAGTGACAGAAAGAACTTCAGAAAAAGGTCCCTAGCCTAAAAGGAGCCATCACTATTAATGAACTCTATGAAGTTTCTGCTAAGAGAAAAGAATTTAGCCGATGTTTTGTTCAACTGCGACGCTTAGGGAAGAAAACATCGAAATATCGCAAGTTGTGTAACCCAGGCCACTCAAAGTCGAGTCTTTAAAAGTAGTGGTTTTATGCATATGTGCTGTTGTTGTTTTCCGAGAGGGATGCATATGAAATCTAGCCGAAAAGGCGATATCGTAGTATACAATGATTATGTATTTTTTTTGATTTTAATTTTTAGATAACCGACGATGGGGATAAAAGATATAAATCATAATGGTATCAAGCATCGTTGCTACTATGAAAAAAGACTTTATGTGATAAACATGCTTTATCTAATCAATTCACTTACTTCTTTACAAAATTCACTCATTCAACGATAGAATAAAATAGTCTCAAATTTGAGATTTTTTTTTTTAACTTCGGATGTTCTTCTTCGGGAAAGGAAGAAAGCAAGAAAAACAAGAAAAAAATAAGAGGAAACGGAGATAAAATTGCATGTCTGCACTATGACTGAACAAGAGCGGCTCACGTAATTTGCATTATAACGTAAAATGGATTTACCCAAGGACAAAAGTGACAGAACTCATCAAAGAATTAATCTAAATAACAGTGGGACAGATCGAACTAATGATTTGTACCTTCATATTGTCCAAACGTTCGGTTGCATAGAAACAACTGCAACGGAAAATGCCACGAAACTGTTAATGCTGGGTGACGTCGAAGTAGAAATATCTGCGAGCAGCGTTTCAATTGAGTGGACACAGAATTCAATGATAAGCCAAACAATTGCCGATAGTATAGTAATAATGATCATCGGTTTGTGTGCAAGCGACAAGAACGTGCTATCTGAATCAGAATTGAAAGAGAGAAACCATAACGTTTGGAAGATCCAAGAATTGCAAAATCTGTTTCGAGAACAATTTGGAGACAGTTTTACCATCGATGAAGGAATAGGAAAAAAAGAAAATGTAAAGAATGGTAGCGTCACCATAGGCAAGAGTAAAGCCACGATCGATTTCTCCACCATGAAGCTGATTGATTGTAATTCGAACCCACTAAAGGGAAGAGTGGAGAGCATACTAAGCATTGGCCAGAAATTAACAACTCCATTGTGCTGAACGTCATTACTTACCTTTTTATTTTCTTGTATGTGCTTTCATCTGAATTATTGGTGGATTATGTAACAAGTTGTTGAGTTTTCCCCATATAACTACTTCGCCAAGGAAATGGTAGGTGCGGGGGCGGAGAACGCAAACCAGCGTATCTATGGCTAAATAAGGAAGAAGCAACAACACTGTTGTAATTATGAGGCATACATAGACACAGATTCGTACATTATTTCCATAATACGTAGGAATATTACTCAAGGACAAGCGGATTTCAACCTTAAAAGGTGAGGAGTAGCTGCATGAGCATCGGTGACGGTGATTTCACCTTACTTTTTCGGAATACGAATGTACACAAGCGGCACAATAAAGTTTAACCAATCTTGTTTTACGTAGCTATTTTTATTACTCTTAGTTTTGTGTGTATCTGCAATGCTACGAAGCGCCTCCGTAAACACCAATAATCGGTGCTGGAGTACTCTTATCACAAAAAGCCCGAGCACGCACCATGTAATTTCCGAGATCTGTTACGCAAACAAAGGAAAGGCGGGAGTACCACAGCAGTGTCAAGGTCTATTGACGCACCCCGCAGGAAACGGCTTACGTAAGCTCCGTCATACAAAATGCGTAGAGACCATGCATTCTCCACACATCGTATTGAGCGAGTAGTGGGATGTGGTGGCTTCTTCTCGGTCCGAAAACTATATTTCTTCCGCGGAAAGACGCGCTGCTCCAAAGCGGCGACAAACCTCTTTTTTTTGCCCCTTCTTATGAATGCAGCAAATGAAGAGCGTCCTCGTCCGTAAGTGAGATGGCGTGGCGTGGATCTGCAGGCTGGTAACAGCCAAGCTAAAAGAACACCAGACAGACAATCAAGGAGGACGCGGCGAAAAAATTACTCACTGGGTTATGGGCGGTTATCTGCAGCAGAGTGGGGCAGTGGCCTAAAAAACATCAGGGGGAGAATCAACGTACGTCAAATCAACAGAAAACTACTGCTAAAAGAAACGAATACAACCCGAATCAACAGTTTTTCTCTATTTGTCGCAGTCTTTCCTCTCTAATTTTACTTTTTTTTTTTTTTTTTTCTTTGATATCTTAGATTCCCTTCCCTCCCTATCTTTTTTTTTTTTCTCGCAATCTGGGGAAAGCTTTTCTCATGCTTATACGTGATTTGTTATATAAGGGATTGCTATTTCAGGCATCATTCACCTCCTTTTGTATCCTTAGTTTCACTGCATTTGATATATATATATACGTATCTGTAGTTTCCTTCCATTACATAACGCATAATATACTATTTCCATAGTCTATCTTACATCTTTTTTCTTACTCTTGTTAAGGAACGGATAACGATAAAACAAAAAGAGAGATTTAAGATTACTTCTGTAACTTTTTTGATCCATTACCAAAACTATATTTTTTTCTTTTCTCTCCTCTGGCATTAAACACAGTTATTGCTACAGCTAATCATCGATATAATAATACATCACATTAACTGTCTATAAGAGGCTGGTACTTAGTAGACGGTGAGAATTTTTTATTTTTGTATTTTAACTTCATTTTTGTAAACAAGTTGGAACTGGAACTTACTATAGAACAAGAGCTTAAACCATGGTAATACAAACTGCTACTACGTTATCGCCAGCTAAGGCAAGACCTTCTTTCCCTCATAACGATTTGATTAAAAGTATGTCAGACAGCCCTATAAGTCGCCCCACTCACCCTCCGATTAGGAAATTAAAGTCATCCTTGAAAATATCACACCCTGAACCTATTTCAAGATCAAAGTCAGAAATTTTCTTCACATCACCTGAGAAAAATGTACGTTTTGCTATTGAATTAACAACTGTTAAGAGATTTGATAAAAACGCGGAGCCAAGTTCTATCTCAAATGAAAACTCACCCACATTATCCCCTGTTGATAGCAATACCGCTGCTGATGACGTCCAGCTTTTCAACAATGAGGACTGCTGGTTCAATGATTCTTCGTTGGTCACAAACTTGCTGAAAAATGAAAAGAAGTTTCGTTATATGAATTCCTTAAACAACATGTTCAAGTTGGACCTTTATGATTCAGAAGATGAGGATGATATTGACGAGCACATCAATAGCCAGGCCGAGTATGGGTATACTTATAATTCTTTATCTACCCGAGGAAAAACTTCTGAAAATAAATCTGCTACCTCTTCACTGGCTACTCAGGCAACAAATATATGTGATTGGAAACTTCACTGCACAGACTTGGTTCCCTTCAAGATAGCCCCTCCACTATTTACCAAAACATTATCGGCCTCCGATTTGCAAGGTCAGCTCACAAAGTACTTAAATGGCCAAAATGTAAAACTGCATTCTCTCACTCAATTAGGCGATGATTCAAGCAAAATTACAGGTCTAGTGTACGTCAAAAACTTGAGTTTTGAAAAGTATTTGGAAATTAAATTTACGTTCAACTCTTGGAGAGATATTCATTACGTTACCGCCAACTTTAATAGAACGATAAATTCGAATGTTGATGAGTTTAAATTTACAATTGATTTGAATAGTTTGAAGTACATTTTACTCATCAAAAGAATCATTACTATGGAAAAGAATACAAGCAGCTGTCCACTCAACATTGAATTATGCTGCAGGTATGACGTTAATAATGAAACATATTATGATAATAATAATGGTAAAAATTATCACCTTTTCATGACTACCTTCAAGAAGGGCGGTGAAACGAAGGAAAAGATTCCAGTTGTCGTCGAGCCTGCTTCTCAAACAGATGCAGCCATGTCGCCGAAGGAAATGAAAGCAAGGTTCGTCTCCTCGAATCCCACTCTTTCAAGGTTTTTACCTCAATCAAGAAAGTTCAGCGAGGATACAGATTACTATAATACATCTCCATTGAAACATCTTTATCATAATGATACGACAAGCTGGGTTAAGCCCAAGAGATTGAACGTTGTTTTAGATAAACTTGAAAATGCTACCCCTCCTCCTCCTTCTTCTGCTTTGGCTAACGACACCGCCAGAACTGGTAAAATAACTAAAGATAAGAACAATGTGCTCGCCCCACCAACGGCCAGTAATAGTATTGACCTACCAATATTAGGATCTCAACATCAATCACTATATTCTGGTTCATCGTCATATTCTTCATCATCTTCCTCCATTTCCTCTTCATTATCCTTTGCTTCTTCAAACAATTCCTCCACAAATTCTTCTTCCGCCTCTTGTAGTTTCCCACTTACTGAGCTCGATAATTTTGATTATGCGAACCTATATGAACCTAATGATACCTTCACAACGGCCAATTTGTTTAATCATTCATTAAATTCCCTAATGCCGGAGATTTCTACTCCATCATTCTTCGGAGGCTTTAGAAATGAGAATACTATTAATAACAACGATAGTAAAAATTTGGTTACCTCTTTGGAGGATTCATATGAGGACAAACAAAGTGTTATTACAGATACTACTATGGACGAAAATAATAAAACTTCGACTATCAACAATTCCACAGACACGTTAATCAAACCCTCAAAAGAAAATGGAACAGTTAAGGAGAATAAATCATCTGCAAACAGCACCAGTGCACCATCTTCATCTCAGAACCGGGCCAGTACAATACTAAACGATCATTCGAATGGGAAGAGTGATCTCAAATATGTCAACTATCAATCATTATTGGATTCCCATTGTTTCTACAATCATCCCTCGTCGCCGAATCTTCAATCTACTTCATTCTCGAGCGCAGCTCCTTTCTCGGGAATTTCCCAAGCTTCTGATATTTTTGACTATGAAAACGAAGATAGTGATAGTAATCAGATTGCGGGAGAAATAGACAATAATTCGTTTCCTCCTCACTTTTACTTAGATGAGGATGATAAATCTGCATGTCTCAGTGATGACGCTTTGATTGATCATCACAGAAATACCAACCCATTTATAAATACTTTCAGTTCATCTCCACCCATCCTTTCCCAAGAGGTTGATCGATGGCGACTTTGAGTTTTAAAAGATTCAACTTTTCTATTTGTTAATTTTATTCTTTTTTATTCATTTTCATCAAGTTACTACTTCGTTAACCGCGTCCGTCTCTTTTTGTTGTTTTTATGGAGTTTTTTTTTTTTTTTAGAGGCGACTCTTTTTCTTTGCTATACATATAACTGTGATACTACAATTTTTTTAAAAGCATCTACGCTGTTGTTTTACCGACCACACACTTCAGTTCAGCCAAGAATCGGTACTATATTACATTGAAGCAAGTTTGGCGTTTAACTTATATATATATATATAT
>ERZ794936.21-NODE-21-length-150485-cov-30.510051_pt1 | contig 150485 bp, 129 predicted proteins | sample MGYA00511083_ERZ794936 | MGnify/ENA primary metagenome ERZ794936 (study PRJEB30137, sample SAMN04331409) | food metagenome | isolation source: Y2 must sample point D1 replicate A | place: Australia: South Australia | collected 2014 ... | reverse complement strand
AGCAGTTGACTTTTAATCAATTGGTCGCAGGTTCGAATCCTGCACGACCCACCATTCTTTAAGATATGACTTAAAGAACCTCTCGCAAGAACACTCGTAAAGGGAATATCCCGCAAGGGGTCGTTAGCTCAGTTGGTAGAGCAGTTGACTTTTAATCAATTGGTCGCAGGTTCGAATCCTGCACGACCCACCAAATTCAGAAAAAAGCCCCCTCAGGGGGCTTTTTTCGTTTCTGTGACCCGTCCGGCCGGCAGCGACTCTTTTCACCTGTCCCCACGTTTACAGCTTTGCCGCCGGTTTCTTATTTTCCTCCGCCTGCCATAACAGCATGACGGCATAACTCCGCCAGGGACGCCAGATCAGCGAGCGTTGTTCTGCAGCACGGGGCGTCAGTCCGCCGAGGGCTTTACGCAGTGCTATGTCTTCTTTAGGGAAAGCATCCGTCAATGAAAAGGCCCGCATTGCAATATATTGTGCTGTCCAGGGGCCAATGCCGGGTAATTCAGTCAGTCTCTGCGGTCCCCTTTGCTGAGGCTCGTTTTGCAGTTCTCTGAACAGGCCGTGCCGGGTGGCGTCCGCCAGCGCCAGAATCGCATTGATACGGCTCCCCACAATCCCCAGAGAGCCGATATCGTCCGCGGTCGCCCCGATAAAATCCTCCGCTGTCGGCGCAAGGCGGCTCAGCTCAGGGAAGGGGGTGACCACCGGCTGTCCGAACCTGGCCGCCAGCCGTTTACTCAGCGTTGTCGCTGCCGCGACGGTGACTTGCTGCCCGAGGATAGCCCTGACCGCCAGTTCAAAAGGCTCAAAGCAGCCTGGTACCCGCAGGCCGGGGCTTTGCAGCACTAACGGAGCCAGCAGAGGATCCCGGGACAGATGATCGGCTATCTGATCAGGCCTCGCACTCAAATCAAAAAGTTGCCGTAACCGTTGTAACAACACCGGTAACACCGGGGTCAGCGAGTGGCTGAACTCTACCCGCAGACAATGTTGCCGGGGATCATCTCCCACGCGGATCCACCCCCGGCACTGACCAATAGCCAGGGTGCGCAGGTAATATTCACCGTCTATCCACTCAACGTCTTTAATACCGCGCCTGGCGAGAAAACGGAGCAGGGCGTGCCAGGCGAAAGGCGGGCGATAAGATAACCGGACTTTTTCTGTCTGATGCTGCTGTGGATCCGGCAGGGCAGGCAGACTTTTCCTGAAGGCTGACGGGGCCAGATGGTAATGGGTGAGAAACGCGGAATTAAACTGGCGGATACTGCCGAAACCACTGGTAAATGCGATAGACGTCACCGGCAGCCGGGTCTCGGTCAGTAGTTGCCGGGCAAGTTTCAGCCGCCGGCTCTGGCGTAACTCCTGCGGACTGATCCCCAGTTGCTGATGCAGAATACGCCTGAACTGACGTTCACTGAGCGAAAAGCGTCTGGCTATTTCGGGGAGAGAGCTCCCGCTATCCAGCAGACCGGACTCAATAGCGTCGATGAATTGCTGGCACAGAGACGCGGCCTGGTCTATCGGCGCGTGGCCAGGGGCAAGTTCCGGCCGGCATCTCAGGCAGGGCCGGTAGCCGGCTTTTTCGGCCTGTTCCGCATAGCGAAAAAAATGGCAATTTTTACGTAAGGGTTTACGTGCCGGACAAACCGGTCGGCAGTAAATACCGGTCGTACGCACGGCGACATAAAAAAGGCCGTCAAAACGCCTGTCACGGCTGACCATCGCCTGATAAGCACTCTCTTCATCGTTCATGGTTCTCTCCTGTTCAGGCGCTCAGCGTATAAGTATAACGCCCGAATGACTGGCGGTTTCCGGACATGGAAACTAAATAATCCGCTGTCCGAAAACCGCCGGTTCCCCGGCGCGAACGTGGCATAATGGTCCGCATTGTGCAGCGCAGGGAGACGTTATATGTACTATTACAGATTATTGCTGACTCCGGTCGGTGAGCTGACATTGATTGCCGGTGAGCAGGGGCTGGCTGCCGTGGCCTGGGAAAATGAACGACCTTCCCGCATCAGAGCCCATCCTGAATTGCGGGTGACGGATCATCCGGTACTGGAACAGGCGGCATACCAGTTAACAGAATATTTTAACTGTCAGCGACAAACCTTTGATTTACCGCTACAGTTTGAAGGTACCCCTTTCCAGTGTGAGGTATGGCAGGCATTGCGCGAAATTCCTTACGGTGAAACGCGAAGCTATCGTGACATAGCAGAACGTATTCATCGCCCGAAAGCCATGCGGGCGGTCGGTGCAGCCAATGGCAGAAATCCGCTATCGGTGATCGTTCCCTGTCACCGGGTAATTGGTGCCAACGGGAGTCTGACCGGGTTTGCAGGCGGACTGGATGTTAAGCAGCAATTACTCACGCTGGAAGCTAAAGATTTCCGGACGGGTGCCAGCTAATTCAGGGTGATAATGTCTATTGTGGTTTAATGTATAAAACAAAACTGTGTAATCAGTGAGTATTGTGGCATTATCCGGCCTTGTGGTTTTCTATATTAAACAATCGGCGTCCGGCTGTACGAAAGGGAGTGAGGATGGATTTTTTCAGTATTAACCATTTGCTGGTTCATATTCCTATCGGGCGGGGAGGTTATAACCTCTCCTGGATTGAAGCGACAGGAACCCTCTGCGGTTTACTTTGTATCTGGCTGGCCAGTAAAGAAAAGGTTATTAATTATCTTTTCGGCCTGATCAATGTCACGTTATTTGCACTGATTTTCTTCCAGATCCAGCTCTACTCCAGCCTGTTATTGCAGATCTTCTTTTTCCTCGCCAATATTTATGGCTGGTATGCCTGGACCCGCCATGCGTCCGGCAGCGATCCCTCCTTATCTATCCGCTGGATGTCACGCCGACAGACGTTAGTCTGGCTGGTGGTGGTGGTCATTGCTATCGGGTTACTGACCTGCTTTATTGATCCGGTTTTCGGGGCGCTGTCTGCCACCATGGTTAAGCTGCTTCAACTGGCCGGTTTCAGTGTGTCGGTTCCCCCCTTACAGCCGGATGCCTATCCGTTCTGGGATGCCTGTATGACCGTGTTGTCGGTTGTGGCAATGGTGTTAATGACCCGCAAATATGTGGAAAACTGGCTGCTGTGGGTAGTGATCAATCTGATCAGTATCGGTATTTTCGCCCTGCAAGGGGTGTATGCGATGTCGCTGGAATATGTCGTACTGACGTTTATTGCACTGAATGGTTGCCGGTTATGGATAGCCAGTGCACGGGAGCATCATTCCCGCGCACTCAGCCGTCATCAATGATGTAAAGACCCTTCATATTCCCGGGGAGGGTGATGCTCATCCTCCCCGGGTGCCTCTTCCGTACCCAACTGACATTCCGGTTGCGGACATTCCTGATATTCAAGCTGTACCGTCGCATGGGCTATTGCATAATTCGCTTTCAGCCAGTCATGAATGCGCCTCAGTAATTTATCCTGTTGATAATTGGGGATGACCCGGGCATGTAACGTCAGAACCTTTTTTTCGCCCACCTGCCAGAGGTGAACGTGATGAACATTACGTATTTCCGCAATATTCAGGGTCAGCTGACGGCGAAGTTTATCGATATCGATATCTGCCGGTGCATGCTCCAGCAGCTCACGTAAACTGTCACGTAGCAGTTGTCTTGCGCTATTCAGTACCAGCAGAGAGACCAGAATCGAAAGAATCGGGTCAAAGGGGGTCCATCCGGTCCATAAAATGAGTAAGGCGGCCACCACCGCGCCGGCAGAGCCAAGCAGGTCACCCAGCACATGAAGTGCCGCCGCCCGGACATTTAGATTCTCTTCTCCGTGCCCCTGTTTCAGAAGATAAAAACAGAGAATATTTGCCAGTAACCCGGCCACGGCAATCCCCAGCATCAGCCCGCCGGCGACCGGTTGCGGTGAATGGAAACGCAACAGGGCCTCCCACACAATCAAAACAGTGATCACCAGTAACGCGAGGGCATTAATAAAGGCTGCGATGGTGTTCAGTCTCAGTAACCCGAAAGTCTGATGTTTTGCCGGTGCGCGCTGAGAAAAATGTGTTGCCAGCAATGCCAGTAATAATGCCCCGGCATCAGTCAGCATATGTCCGGCATCGGCCAGTAATGCCAGAGAACCGGAGATCCAGCCGCCAATGACTTCCACCAGCATAAAGAGAGCGGTCACGATAAAAGCTGCCAGTAACCGTGAGCGGTTAACACTGGCAGGTGCGTGGTTATGTGAATGAGCCATGGGGAAAATTCATCCTGATCATTGTTATTGTTACTCTGCTCAGCCCTGAAAACCGGGCAGACAGCCTGTAAAAACAGGTTATCAGTATGGCATAGGTTGTGCCGACTGAGTGACCGTGACAGAGCTATTTCAGGCGGTTCCTTCAGACCTGCGAGCGGTTTAACAGACAATTTTCAGTAATGTGAGCAAAATAGCAAGGTTAAAGCTAATTTACTCTGGTCTCGCAGCAGGCTAGAGTGATAGGGATTTTTTACACTCATTTTTTGGAACTGTTATGAACTACCAGAATGACGATTTAAGGATCCGGGAGATTAAAGAACTCCTCCCGCCAATAGCATTGCTGGAAAAGTATCCGGCCTCTGACGCTGCGGCAACCACAGTTTTTGAATGCCGTCAGGCCATTCAGAATATTTTACAGGGAAAGGATGACCGTCTGCTCGTGGTGATAGGCCCGTGCTCTATCCATGACCCGCAGGCAGCGCTGGAATACGCCGGTAAATTGCTGCAGCTTCGTCATCAGCTGTCGGGTGAACTGGAAATTGTCATGCGTGTCTATTTTGAAAAACCCCGGACCACCGTAGGCTGGAAAGGACTGATCAATGACCCGCAGATGGATGGCAGTTTCCGGATTAATGACGGTCTGAGAGTTGCACGTAAACTGTTATCAGACATTAATGATACGGGCTTACCGGCCGCCGGGGAGTTTCTGGATATGATCACCCCGCAATATCTGGCTGACCTGATGAGCTGGGGGGCCATCGGTGCCCGTACTACCGAATCACAGGTGCATCGTGAACTGGCCTCCGGGCTGTCCTGCCCGGTCGGGTTTAAAAACGGCACCGACGGTACGATTAAAGTGGCCATTGATGCTATCAATGCCGCGGCGGCGGGGCACTGCTTCCTGTCAGTCACTAAATACGGCCATTCAGCGATTGTCGAAACCTCCGGGAATAAAGACTGCCATATTATCCTGCGTGGCGGTAAAGCCCCCAATTACCATGCGTCTGATGTGGCAGAGGTGAGGGAGGGATTACTCCGTGCCGGTCTGGACCCGAAGATTATGATCGATTTCAGCCACGCAAACAGCTCTAAGCAATATCAGAAACAGCTGGAAGTGGCGACGGACGTTGCCGGGCAAATCGCAGGCGGCGATCAGAGCATTATGGGTGTGATGATCGAAAGTCATCTGGTGGAAGGGAATCAGAATCCCGATGCCGGAACGCTGGTTTATGGTCAGAGCGTCACTGATGCCTGTATCGGATGGGATGCGACCGCACAGGTGTTGCAGCAACTTGCGCAAGCGGTTCGTGATCGTCGTACAGCATGATTTTGGTTAAAAAAAACGGCCGGAGTTTCCGGCCGTTTTATCAGAACCTGAAGGCTCCTGAATGCTTACTTCGCTTTACCCTGATTAGCCACCGCCGCTGCTTTCGCTGCGATTTCATCCGCATCGCCCAGGTAGTAACGTTTCAGTGGTTTAAAGTTTTCATCAAACTCATAGACCAGAGGGACACCTGTCGGGATATTCAGCTCAAGAATTTCATCTTCAGACATTTTGTCCAGATATTTGATTAACGCACGCAGAGAGTTACCGTGTGCCGCGATAATCACCTTCTCGCCGGTTTTCAGGCGAGGCAGAATAGCGTCTTCCCAGAACGGGATCACACGTTCAATGGTCAGTGCCAGGCTTTCTGTGGTCGGGAGTTGCGCTTCAGTCAGGGAAGCATAACGCGGGTCGTGGCCCGGGAAACGTTCATCGCTGCGCTCCAGTTCCGGCGGAGTGACAGCAAAACCACGACGCCATTGTTTTACCTGCTCATCACCGTATTTTTCAGCGGTTTCCGCTTTGTTCAGCCCCTGTAAGGCACCATAATGACGTTCATTCAGGCGCCATGATTTTTCCACCGGCAGCCAGACCTGGTCGAGTTCGTCGAGAACACTCCACAGAGTGTGGATCGCACGCTTAAGTACAGAGGTATAGGCGAAGTCGAAACTGAAACCTTCTTTTTTCAGTAATTTACCTGCGGCTTTCGCTTCTTCGCGGCCTTTATCAGACAGGTCCACATCGTACCAGCCGGTAAAGCGGTTTTCCTGATTCCACTGACTTTCGCCGTGGCGTACCAGAACAAGCTTAGTTACTGCCATCGCTTAACTCCTTAATGCTTTTAAATTTCTATGATTATGGAAACGGTGTCTGGGCCGGAAACAGGCCGGACAATATAGCTTTACCATAGCGGAAAACAGCGGCCGGTGTAAGTCCGGAACGGGTTGTCCGCAGTATATTTCGTCAACGTGCTATGCCGGGATCAGCTGATAGCGGGTGACTGACTGCAGTTTATCGCCAGGCTGTAACCAGCAATCCGGTTGCGGCCATTCCGGATGATTAGGCGAGTCCGGCAGGAATCCGCTCTCCAGAGCGATCCCCTGATAATTCTGCCAGGTTCCCTGGCGTGCCGGGGTACCGTCTAAAAAATTACCGGAGTAGAACTGTAATGCCGGGGCCGAGGTAGTGACCGCCAGACTGAGTTTATTATCCCCGGACCACAATCGCGCAGCCTCCACTGAGTCATCTGCCGGATGATTCAGCAGAAAAGCGTGGTCATACCCCCCGACGGCCTGTTGGTCGGTATCCTTCATAAAATCATCAGCAATGGTCTTCGGCTGACGAAAGTCGAATCCGGTGTCTGCAACAGATGTTAAACCGTGTTCAGGGATCCCCTCACGGTTCACCGGTAAATAGTGATCTGCCTCTATTTTTAACCGATGTTGGCGGGCATCACCTTGACATGCATCAAGGTTAAAATAAGCATGATTCGTTAATGCGACCGGGCAGGGCTGATCCGTTTCAGCCTGATAGGTAATGATCAGCGAATTATCATCCGTCAGTTGATAGTGAACTTCCGTTGTCAGATTGCCAGGGAACCCCTGGTCACCGTCCGGTGAGTGCAGACGGTAGCGCACGTCCGTCGGGGACTGACTGACTATCAGCCAGCGACGATGGCTGAATCCTTCCGGCCCGCCATGTAACTGATGAGGAGGCTGGTTCGGGATCAGAGAATGCTGAGTTCGGGTCAGAAAGGACTGTGCAATCCGGTTCGCATAACGACCGACACAGGCCCCCAGATAGGCTGACTGATGAAGATAATCCTCAGGGGTCGCGCATCCCAGGAGGGCTTCACGGACACTGCCATCGTTCAGAGGCACTCTGGCTGAGAGCCAGGTGGCCCCCAAATCCATAAAGGTGACATCCATACCGTTGGCATTACGTAAGACCGTCACCCGTAACGGCATACCGTCGGGTCCGGGCGGGGTGTGTGCTAACATTCACCGGCTCCTTCTGACGCATGGCAAACATAAAAGGTTTCTTTAATACCGGTTCTGGCTTCGTACTGTCCGGCAACGACGTTGCGGACCTCTTCCACTTTATGCCCGGGGATCAGCGCGACGACACAGCCACCAAACCCGCCTCCGGTCATCCGTACGCCGCCTTCGTCACCGATCACCGATTTAACGATATCGACCAGCGTATCTATCTGCGGCACGGTGATTTCAAAATCATCCCGCATTGAGGCATGGGAATCGGCCATCAGCCGGCCCATGGTGACTAAATCGCCCCGGATGAGGGCTTCGGCAGCATCCAGCGTACGTTGATTCTCGGTCAGAATATGCCGGACCCGCCGTGCCACTACCGGATCAATGTCTGCACTGACGGTGCTGAACCGGGCGAGCGTCACATCCCGTAAAGCTGGCTGGTTAAACAGTCGGGCACCGGTATCGCATTGCTCTCTGCGGGTGTTATATTCACTGCCCACCAGAGTGCGTTTGAAATTAGAGTTAATAATGACCACGGCTGCATTTTCCGGCATCGGTACGGCCCGTGTATCGAGAGTGCGGCAATCCAGCAGCAGAGCATGGTGCTTTTTACCCAGCGCGGAAATCATCTGATCCATAATGCCGCAGTGACATCCGACAAACTGATTTTCGGCTTCCTGACTGATCAGTGCGATTTCTGACGGCGTGAGTGACAGCCCCCATAACTGTTGTATCGCGGTACCTGTGGCCACTTCCAGTGAGGCTGATGAGCTGAGCCCGGCTCCCTGCGGCACATTGCCGCTGACGACCATGTCCATCCCGCCGAATCCCGCCTGTCGCTGCCGCAAATGGCGGAATACCCCCCGGATATAGTTGGCCCAGAGAGGTTCCTGCACCGGCACGATGGGATCGTCAAGGGAGAATTCGTCCATCGCATTGTCATAATCGGCAGCGATGACCCGCACCCGATGATCCTGACGCCGGGCACAACTGATCACCGTCTGGTAATCGATAGCGCAGGGAAGCACAAAACCGTCGTTATAGTCTGTATGTTCACCAATCAGATTTACGCGACCGGGTGCCTGAAAGGTGCGTTCAGGCGGATAACTAAATGCGTCTCTGAAAAGGTTTTCTGTGGTTTCCTTCAGCTGCATATTATTTTGCCTCCCTGTAATGGATATCGCTCACTGCCCGTAATTGTCCGGCAGCCTGTTCCGCGGTTAAGTCCCGTTGTGACTCTGCCAGCATTTCATAACCGACCATAAACTTCCGCACGCTGGCCGAGCGCAATAACGGCGGATAGAAATGGGCATGTAATTGCCAGTGATTGGCAGGATCACCGGTAAACGGCGCACCGTGCCAGCCCATGGAATAGGGGAATGAGCACCGGAAGAGATTGTCATAGCGGCTGGTCAGTTTTTTCAGGGCAATGGCCAGGTCACTGCTTTGCGCCGCAGATAATTCGTTCAGACGTGAGACTGCGGTTTTCGGCAGCAGTAAGGTTTCAAAAGGCCATGCGGCCCACCAGGGAACCACGGCCAGCCAGTGTTCTGTTTCCACAACTGTCCGCTGCCCGTCAGCCAGTTCACGGCTGACATAGTCCAGTAGCATCGGGGAGCCATGCTTCTCAAAATAGTCGCGCTGCAAACGATCTTCCTGCAAGGCTTCGTTGGGCAGAAAACTGTTGGCCCAGACCTGGCCGTGCGGGTGAGGGTTTGAGCACCCCATCGCGGCACCTTTATTTTCGAACACCTGAACCCAGGGCCATGACTGACCCAGTTCGCGGGTTTGTTCCTGCCAGGTCCGTATCACTTCGCCGAGGGCTTCAGTGGATAATTCCGGCAGCGTTTTACTGTGATCCGGCGAAAAGCAGATCACCCGGCTGGTACCACGGGCACTTTCACAGCGCAGCAGAGGGTCATCGTTTTCCGGGGCTTGCGGAGTATCGGGCATCAGGGCGGCAAAATCATTGGTAAATACCCAGGTACCGGTATAGTCAGGATTTTTTTCCCCGCCGATACGCGGATTACCTGCACACAAAAAACAGTCCGGATCATGGGCAGGGAGTTTCGCTTCTGCGGGTGTTTCCCGGGCCCCCTGCCAGGGACGTTTAGCCCGATGAGGGGAAACCAGCACCCATTTATCGGCCAGCGGGTTATAGCGGCGGTGCGGATGATCGACCGGATTAAATTCAGACATAATATATTCCTGAGAATCGCCTGGCTGCGGGGTCAGAAAAGCCTGACTCTGACAGTGAGTATAGGATGGATTTTTGAGTAGTGTGGAGTAATGGAAACGTTTACACAAGAGAGCTTAGGTTGTTTTCAGAGATTTTAACCGTTACCGGGGCGGGAAAGACGGCAGGGATAACTCAAATGACGGGAAGATCAGCTTCCCGTCGGGAAAGGATCAGGACGTCAGGGCGTCCTGCTGATACGTGTAGCGCTGCCCGTCCGCCACGAAGCTCAGACGATGGGTAATACAGTCCGGGGCATCTTCTGCATGGTGGGAGACAAACAGTAATTGTGTGCGCCCCTCACCGATCAGAATATTGATAAACCGGCGAACCAGTTGCCGGTTAATCGCATCCAGTCCCTGTAAGGGTTCATCAAGGATCAACAGGCGCGGATGTTTTACCAGCGCCCTGACTATCAGAACTAAACGTTGCTGACCCCAGGACAAACTGTGGAAAGGGGCATCCGCCAGCGCATTATTCATACCCAGCAATGCTAACCACCCGCTCGCCAGATGCTTCTGGCGATCTGATACCGCTTCATATAGCCCGATAGAGTCAAAGAAACCGGACAGAATGACGGTTCTTACCGAAGCACTGACCCGATATTCCAGGTGCAGGCTGCTGCTGACATACCCGATATGTTGTTTGATATCCCAGATGGTCTCACCGCTGCCACGACGGATGCCAAACAATGTCAGGTCATTGCTGTAGCCCTGCGGATGGTCGCCGGTGATCAGGCTGAGCAGTGTTGACTTTCCTGCACCGTTCGGCCCGATAATCTGCCAGTGTTCACCCGGGCTGACCTGCCAGTCCAGGCCATCAATGACGGGTTTATCTTCCCAGGAAACCCGGCCATTACGCAGGATCACCGGCGGTATCGCGTCCTGATCACTTTGCAGGGTGGCCAGGTTATCCGGCTCCGGCAAGGCAACGGAGTGCAGATTTTCACTGTGTGCCAGCTGAGCGACCAGCGCTTCTGCCAGTACCTGCTGACGGGGGCCGGTATAGCTTAGGGTACATTCCGCCAGAACGCCCACATGGTCAATAAACTCCGGGATATCTTCGAAACGATTCAGTACCAGAACTAATGTTGTTCCCTGCTCATACAGGCTGTTCAGTAACCGGGTCAGATTTTGCCGGGAAAGCACATCCAGACCATCGAAGGGTTCATCCAGCACCAGCAGATCCGGGGCGACCATCAGTGCCTGACAGAGAAGCGTTTTACGGGTTTCCCCGGTGGACAGAAATTTAAACGGGCGATCCAGCAACGGTCGGATCCCCAGCAGATCGCTTAGTTCCAGGCAGCGTGTCTCATCCTGCACACTGTCCATAATAATATCGCGGGTCAGCCTGCCCTGATCATTTTCCCCCTCACTGAACAGATCGGTATTACTGCGTTGCCACTCATCGGCCACCAACCGGGAAAGCTGTTCCAGTGACAGCCGGGTCACCCGCGGAAAGTCCTCAGCCAGTTCACCCCGTTCCGGCGGCAACTCCCCGGCAATGGCTTTTGCCAGTGACGATTTCCCGCTACCGTTGGTGCCGACAAAGGCCCAGCTCTCACCGGCGCGGATATTCAGTTGCTCAATCTCAAGCGTCCGGTGTTTACCTAAACGGAATGAGCCTTGCGAAATATGCAATGATGCCATGTTATATACCAATTTACGCACTGTTTTACACAGTTGTATCCGGCAGGCTGGCGGATGTCAAACATTCACTTTGTGCGATTATCTTCACCGGGAAGATTAATTCAGGCTGGCCAGTAAGGCATTGGCGGCGTCGAAACTGGCCCAGGCGGGCTGACCTTCGGTGAAATTTGTCTCTCCGGGGGGCAGGGTAGCGCAGAGAGTCTCGCCGTTTGCCAGTTGCATCAGAACTTCGGTGCCGGTGTGGCCGGGTGTGATCGCGGAAATCGTCACCGGAAACTGATTTTCCTCCCCGGCCGGGCGGGGATGTACTTTCAGCCAGGGCGCCTTAATCAGCACCAGCACCTCTTTATCCGGCATTATCTGTAACCGTTCGCCACTCCCGTGAGTGATAGTTACCTGCACACGGGTATGTTTATCACTCAGTAATACCGTGATGGTTTCCAGCACACCGTCTGAGTGGCGATCGGCGACGGTACCGGACAACTGATTACGGGCACTGGTTTGTAATGAGAAGCGTGAGATAGCACCCGGCAGGCTGTTCAGAGGCTGGTTGTCTTCCTGCAGCACATCAAATGCTTTCTGCTGGATCTGTTCCAGTAACTGATATAACCGGAGCATCCGTCGGCCATAGACCGTGAGGTGGGCACCGCCACCGCCTTTTCCCCCGGCAACCCGTTCGACAATGGTTTGTTCAGCCAGGGTATTCATTGCATCAATCGCATCCCAGGCGGTTTTGTAACTGATTTCCGCCAGCCGGGCTCCCCGTGAAATAGAACCGGTCTCTTCAATCGCCAGCAGCAGCCTGATCCGCCGGGGGTCAGCAAACAGCTTGTTGCTGAGATGGATCACCAGAGAGATATTTGCCTGCATGATAATTCCTTTGTGGATTTCACCTGACTCGTGTCATCGGCAGGACAGGTGAGCTACGCAGTAATGAAATGTAAAAGCACAAAAAGCAATGGGCATTCCCCGGGGCAGTCGATAAACTACCTCTTTTATAAACAGACTGAGGTTCATATGCTCGAACTGCTTCAAAGCCTGTTGATGGCCATTATTATGGTACCGGTCGTGACGGCCGTTATGCTTGGGTTAATTTACGTGCTGGGTGAGTTGTTTAACCTGATTTCAGGTTCCCGCCGTAATAATGACCAGGCGTCTCATTCGACGACCCACTGATTGACGTGATGCGACCTGTCCGCAGGGGCAGGCCGTATCGGTGAACCGTGCTATCTTATAAAACCTTCTGATATATTGCTTCGGCAATCGACGGATGATTATTATCACCAATGACCCATCCGGCCCGGGCTTTAATCGCATCATCCGCATTCCCCATAGCCACACCGAGACCGGCACTTTCCAGCATACTCAGGTCATTGTAGTTATCCCCGAAAGCAATAACATCCTGCATTGACAGTCCACGGCTTGTCAGCCATTCCTGCAGGCGTTTTCCCTTACTGTTTCCCCGTTGGGCAATATCGACCTGGTCCACCCAGGACCATTCACAGGTCACTCCGGCTTCGTCGGTGATGTGCTGTACAAAGGCATGCAGTTGCTGAGTATCCTGATGAGAGAGGGCAAATTTCCATAACCGTTTAGCCTGACGGGCCGCCTCACTCAGGGAGGGGACCTGACGAAAGACCGGGCGCTGAGCTTCCGGCAGTTTTTCGCCCCACGCCTGAGTACGTATCACGTGCGGGGTTGGCTGCTGGTAGAGCATGGCATCATCCGCATAAAGTAACCCCGTGATACGATACGTCTCCAGACTACGGATGATCTTCTCTGCCTGCCCGACGGTCATCGGATCATTGGCTAAGACCTGCTGCTGCGGATAATCATACAGATAGGTCCCGTTGCAACAGATCGCCGGGGTGGTTAACTGCAGTGCCTGATAAAACGGGTGAATTGCACTGTGATGGCGGCCGGTAGCAAGAATAATGTCAACGCCGGACTGCTGTGCTTTGTGAAGCGCTTCCAGGGTTTCCGGCAGGATAGTTTTTGCGGAATTCAGTAACGTTCCGTCCAGATCGAGGGCAATAACGCGATAGTTCATAAAATCTGTACCTGCTCCTGATGAGTTTCACAGAGTTTAACCCGGCAGCGGAAGTGCTACCAAAAAAGTGGGTATCAATAAATCATTTTTTGCGGTGGCATATTGCGATAGAGTGGGGTGAACCCGAAAGAGACATATTCCAGGTAAGGAGAATACATGCAACAAGTTATTTATACCGCCAGCCCCGAAAGTCAGCAAATTCATGTCTGGCAACTCTCTGAGGCAGGAGCGCTGACTTTATTGCAGGTGATTGATGTCAACGGGCAGGTACAGCCAATGGTCGTTCATCCGACTAAACCGGTGCTTTATGTGGGCGTACGTCCCGAATTCCGCGTTATCGCTTATACTATCGGCGCTGATGGTTGTCTGACCGAAGCCGGACAGGCAGCACTTCCGGGCAGCCCGACACATCTTTCCACGGATCACGCGGGGAATGCTCTGTTCACCGCGTTTTATCATGACGGATTGATAAGCGTTACTCCGCTGGATGCTCAGGGATCACCGCAGGACGTCAGTCAGGTGATCAGTGGGCTGGACGGCTGCCATTCCACCAATATCAGCAACGATGACTCACTGCTGTTTGCTCCGGCCCTGAAACAGGACAGAGTCTGTGCATTCCGCTGGAGCCATGAACATCAGCTGACCGAACCTGCCAGCGCAGAGATAGCAACAGTCTCAGGTGCGGGCCCCCGCCATATGGCGTTTCATCCGGCCGGCCAGTATGCCTATCTGGTGAATGAACTCGACAGCACGGTCAGCGTCTTAAAACTGACTCCGCAGGGCGCAGAAACCGTGCAGACTCTGGATATGATGCCTGACGATTTCAATGACACGCGCTGGGCTGCGGATATCCATCTCACCCCGGATGGCCGTTTCCTTTATGCCTGTGACCGTACCAGCAGTACGATCACCGTTTTCTCTGTCAGCGCCGACGGTGCAGCACTGACCATTGAAGGATACCAGCCGACCGAAACACAACCCCGTGGCTTTAATATCGACGGCGAGGGCCGGTTTGTGATTGCTGCCGGACAGAAATCGCATCACATCGAAGTCTATGCTATTTCTCAGCAGAATGGTCTGCTCACGCCTCTCAACCGCTATGCGGTAGGCCAGGGCCCGATGTGGGTGACACTGTATTCACCGGATGTGGCTTAGTTTTCTGGCCCCGGCCGGAAACAGAACACCGGGAGCCGCTGCCTCAGGCGGCTCCCGGTGAGTCACTAAACTGTTGCCGTTCTCCGTGGACAGTGTCCTGCGGGGGGCGAATACAGGTTATGCGTTGCGTAGCGTTGACGGATAACGCGGGTGCAGAATGGGCGATGATCCCGGCCCGTGTGGCCAAAGGTGCAATGCCGGTCAGTGACCGAACAGCTCAGGTTTTTCTATGGCCTTACGGATAGCGCCGGTCAGTTGTGCCAGCTCCTGCGGCTGAATAATATAAGGGGGCATCAGGTAAATCAGCCGGCCGAACGGGCGGATCCAGACCCCTTCATTGACAAAAAACTGCTGAATATCGGCCATTTTTACGGGCTGATGACATTCCACCACCCCGATAGCACCCAATACCCGGACATCAGCCACCTGAGGATGGCCCTTTAGCGGCATCAGTTCTGTGCAGAGCTGGCGTTCAATAGCGGCCACCTGCGCCGGCCAGTGACCTTCTTCCAGCAGTTCAATACTGGCACAGGCGACAGCGCATGCCAGCGGATTTCCCATAAAGGTCGGCCCATGCATAAAGCAACCGGCAGGACTGAGACTGATTTTTTCCGCGATCGCTTCACGGGTCAGTACCGCAGAGAGTGTCATCGTCCCCCCGGTCAGTCCTTTCCCCAGGCAAAGAATATCCGGGGAAATCCCCGCGTGCTCACAGGCAAATAACCGGCCGGTACGTCCGAATCCGGTGGCAATTTCATCGGCGATCAGTAATACCCCGTAATGATCGCATAATTCACGAAGCCGGCGCAGATAATCGGGATGATAAAAACGCATGCCCCCGGCCCCCTGGACAATAGGCTCCAGGATCACCGCGGCCAGGCTGGCATGGTGCGCCTCAAGTAACTGTTGTGTCTCATGCATATCCCCGCTTTGCCAGGGGCCTGTGAAACGGCTTTGCGGGGCCGGGGCAAACAGATGTTCGGGCAGATAGCCCTTCCATAAGGCATGCATCGAATTGTCCGGGTCACACACCGACATGGCGGCAAACGTATCCCCATGGTAGCCCTGACGAATGGTCATAAACTTCTTTCGTGGCTGGCGGTCACCGCTGTAGTACTGGACGGCCATTTTCATCGCGACTTCCACCGCCACAGATCCTGAATCGGCCAGAAAGACCTTATCCAGCCCGTCGGGAGTGATACGAACGAGCTTTCTGCTCAGTTCAATGGCTGCCGGGTGGGTAATGCCGCCAAACATGACATGAGACATGCGGCTTATCTGCTCTGTCATGGCCCTGTTCAGTCGCGGGTGGTTATAGCCATGGATTGCTGCCCACCAGGACGACATCCCCTCGGTCAGGGTGCGGCCATCGGCCAGCGTCAATGTCGAGCCTTGTGCAGAAATCACCGGATAACAGGGCAGGGGATCGATCATCGAAGTATAGGGATGCCAGATGTGTTGACGATCAAAATGAAGATCTTCGGCTGTTAACATAAACTTGTAAACCAAAACTAAAAGATTTAGTTTACAAGTATACGCATAATCATCGTGGTTGTTAACTATCCGGAGCATGTCATGTCACAACGCTGGACCTTATCCCGCGCCAACGCATTGTTTGAAAAACCCTTTCTGGAGCTAATGTTTGAGGCTCAGCAGATCCACCGGCAACATTTTGATCCCGGCAGCGTACAGGTCAGTACCTTACTGTCGATCAAAACCGGTGCCTGTCCGGAAGACTGTAAATACTGCCCGCAGAGTGCCCGTTATAAGACCGGTCTGGGATCCGAAAGGCTGATGGAGGTGCAGGAAGTCCTGGCGTCAGCACGTAAAGCGCGGGAGGCCGGATCCGGCCGTTTTTGTATGGGGGCGGCCTGGAAAAATCCGCACGATCGGGATATGCCCTACCTGGAACAGATGGTTGCCGGGGTGAAAGCGATGGGTATGGAAACCTGCATGACGCTGGGTACCCTGACCCCGGCACAGGCGGAGCGGTTAGCCGGGGCCGGGCTGGATTTTTATAATCATAACCTGGACACCTCTCCGGAGTTTTACGGCAGTATCGTCACGACCCGCAGTTATCAGGAACGTCTGGATACCCTGGAAACCGTCAGAGATGCCGGCATTAAAGTCTGTTCCGGGGGGATCGTCGGGCTGGGGGAAACCGTCAACGATCGTGCCGGGCTGCTGGTTCAGCTGGCGAATTTGCCGGTGCCGCCGGAAAGTGTCCCCATCAATATGCTGGTGAAAGTGAAAGGCACCCCGCTGGCCGACAACGAAGATGTCTGTCCGTTTGATTTTATCCGCACCATTGCAGTCGCGCGCATCATGATGCCATCCTCTTATGTCCGGCTTTCTGCAGGGCGGGAGCAGATGAATGAACAGACTCAGGCCATGTGTTTTATGGCCGGCGCAAACTCCATCTTTTACGGCTGTAAATTACTGACAACCCCGAATCCTGAAGAAGATCATGACATGAAACTGTTCCGTAAACTGGGGCTCAGGCCGGAGCAGAGTGATACCGACCAGGGGGACAGGGCACGGGAAGAGTCGCTAAAGCAGGCATTGCTCACCGCCGATACCCCGATGTTTTATAACGCGGCGGCGCAATGAGCTGGCAGCAACGCCTGACTCAGGAGCTTCAGCAGCAACGGAATGCCGGACTCTGGCGGACGCGGCTCCCTGTTACTCCGCTGGCCGGGGGCCGGGTTCGGGCCGGGGAGACGGAATTTCACCATTTCTCATCCAATGATTATCTCGGACTGAGTCATCACCCGGAGATTATTTCTGCCTGGCAGCAGGGGCTTAGCCGGTGGGGAGCCGGTGCCGGCGCGTCAGGGCATGTGACCGGGCATACCCCGGTTCATCAGCAGCTGGAAGAGACGCTGGCCGGATGGCTGGGGTTTCCGCAGGCGCTCTTGTTTCAGTCCGGATTTGCCGCGAATCAGGCTCTGGTGTTTTCACTGGCACAAGCAACGGATCGGCTGCTGGCTGACAAACTGATGCATGCCTCGTTTCTGGAGGCCGCGCATCTGAGTCCGGCGAACCTGCGCCGTTTCCGTCACAACTCTCTGAGCCGCCTGACGCAATTACTCCGTTCTTCCTGTGACGGAGAAAGCCTGATCGTCACCGAAGGGGTGTTCAGTATGGACGGTGACCAGGCGCCTCTGGCCGCACTTCGCCAGCTGGCCGACCGTTCGGGGAGCTGGCTGGTGGTGGACGATGCTCATGGGTTTGGCGTTTGTGGTCCTCAGGGCCGCGGGAGTTGCTCACAGCAACAGATCCGCCCGGATATCCTGGTGGTGACTTTCGGTAAGGCTGCGGGCATTAGCGGGGCCGCAATTCTCTGCGGGCCGGAGCTGGCAGACTACCTGCGACAAAAAGCGAGGCATCTGATTTACAGTACCGCGATGCCCCCGGCACAGGCGGTCGCTATCGACACCGCACTGAGGCTGGTGGCCGGAGGAGACGAGCTGCGTGAGAAGCTGCAACAGAATATTGCCTGCTTTCGTCAGCTGGCAGCGGATCTCCCCTGGGCTTTGGCTCCTTCAGAAAGTGCTATCCAGCCATTGATCATCGGCGATAATCAGGCGGCTCAGCAGCTGGCGATGACCCTGCGCCGGGGCGGGGTCTGGGTCAATGCGATACGGCCTCCGACCGTTCCGGCAGGCAGTGCCCGATTACGGATAACGCTTTCAGCCGCTCATCAGCCGGAACAAATCAGACAATTAGCGGAGCAACTGTATGCTGCGGCCCGCTGAGATGAGTGAAAAACTGAGCATAGATAAAGCTGCCATCGGGCGGGCCTTTGGCCGGGCGGCGGCCACTTATGATAGTTATGCCATGCTGCAACGTCTTTGCGGGGATCGTCTGCTGGAAATGGCACCGCCCCCGCAACACGGGAGGGTGCTGGATGCCGGATGCGGCAGCGGCTGGTACAGCCGCTATTTTCGCCGTCAGGGGCATTACGTCACTGCCCTGGATATTTCATCGCAGATGCTGACCGTTGCCCGACACCGGCAGGCGGCTGACAGCTTCGTGCAGGCCGACCTGGATGCGTTACCTTTCGGACCCGGCAGTTTCGACATGGTCTGGAGCAATTTAGCGTTGCAGTGGAGCGGCAATTTGCAACAGTGTCTTGGACGGTTATTGTCCGCTTTAGTCCCCGGCGGAGGTTTGCGGTTTTCCACGCTGCTGGCGGGATCGCTACCCGAGGTTGATCTCGCCTGGCAGGCGCTGGATGGAAGTACGCACATCAATCGTTTCCTGACAAAAGCGGCCGTTGAGCAGGCGACTGCCGGATATGGTATCTCGCTGTTCAGCGAAACGATCACATTGCATTTTCCGGATGCGAAATCCGCGCTCTGGTCACTGAAAGGGGTGGGTGCCAGCCATCTTCATCAGCGGAGCACCGGCAAACCGTTAACGCGGCATCGCCTTGCGCTGCTGGATGCCGCCTGGCCGAAAGACGGACAGGGCTACCGGTTAAGTTATCAGTTATTGTATGGAGTCAAAGGATGAAAAATTGCTGGTTTATCACAGGCACCGACACGGATGCCGGCAAGACGGTGGCAACCTGCGGGTTATTACAGGCAGCCGCGCAACGGGGATGGCGGGCCGCGGGTTACAAACCGGTAGCTTCCGGGGCGGAGATGACCGCGGAGGGATTACGTAACCGGGACGGGCTGTTGCTGCAACGCTACAGTCTGTCGGGGCTGCACTACGCTGAGATTAACCCGTTAACTTTCGCAGAGGCAACCTCACCGCATATAGTCAGTCAGGCGGAGAACCGGCCGGTAACAGCACAGGCGATGTCTGCAGGATTACAGCATCTGAAAACCAAAGCGGACTGGATTGCTGTTGAAGGGGCAGGTGGCTGGTTTACCCCTCTGGGTGAAGGGTTTCTTTATCCTGAATGGGTTATCCGTGAGCAACTCCCGGTTATTCTGGTGGTGGGGATGAAGCTTGGCTGTATCAATCATGCACTACTGACGGCGGAGGCGATACAGGCATCCGGACAGGTGCTGGCGGGCTGGATAGCCAGCAATGTACAGCCGCCGCAATACCGGCATCAGCCATACCTGCACACACTGATGCACTCTCTTCCGGCGCCTTTGCTGGGGGAGATCCCGCACTTAACTGACGATACGGAGTTTTCATCCTGCGGTCGCTATCTTGATTTGCCGGAGAGTATCAGGTCAGCCACTTATTGATCATTCCCTCATCCAGTTGGGCCACCCGGCCGGTGGCCACATTCCGTCCGCGATGCAGTAATAAAAAGTAATCCGCAACACGACGGATAAAGGAGACTCTTTGCCCCAGCAGCAGGATGGTCATACCGTACTGATGATTCAGGCAACGCAGCAGGTTGCCCATATCTTCCTCCAGCCAGGGGGACATACCTTCAGTCGGTTCATCCAGGATCAGCAGCTTGGGCTGTAATACCAGCGCCCGGGCAAGGGCCAGTTGCTGCTGTTGATCCGGGGATAAGTCGCCACTACGCTGGTGGCGCAGGTCATACAAATGAGGAAAAAGGTCAAAAATCATCGGCGGGATCGCCAGTGGTCCGTTACTGCGGGCGGCTTTCAGCGCAATCATCAGGTTATCCTCCACACTCATCCGGGAGAAAATATTACGCGCCTGAGGGACATACCCGATGCCCATCCCGGCCCGTTGTTCTGAAGGTTGCAGATTCAGATCGCGGGGCGGGGCGTTTTTTTCCTGCCAGGTCATGGTGCCACTGTTGACCGGCAAATACCCCATAATACAGTTAACGAGGGTGGTTTTACCCATTCCGTGCTGACCGAGCACAGCAGTGCATGAGCCTGGCATCAGATCCAAATCCACATCCCAGAGTGTATGGTTTTGACCGTAAAATTGATTGATAGCACGTAAACTCAGCATCTGTTGAACTCCTCTCGTAGTAAACAAGGCCTGACGAATGAACACGGGACAGCAAGTCCGTGTCATCTCTCCCTCCGGCGACAGCTTTTACCTGATCAAGCAATATCCGGGCCAGCTTTTACGACCCCCCCGGATCGTGAGCCTGCCTGAAAGCGCAGGGGCCTGCAGTACGGTTTTTTCCCGCCTGTGGGCCAGGTTAAGAAATGGTTGCACTTTGTCGGTGCTTCAGTGCAGGTATCGTGGTGCAGCAAAAAGGCTAAAAAGTGATAAAATCTGAGTCAGGGGGCTTGACTGTAGTCAAAAATACCGCGCTGGCAGCGGTTATGAATGCAATGAAACCCGTCGTAAAACGGTAAAAAAAACTTAAAAAAATATTTTTTAACCGGTATTTTCCACCTCCTGCACTTTATGCACAGCAGGTCCTCTCTGGGCTAAAATCAGTTATCCACCATTCCTGTGGATAACTATGTGCATTAGCGTCGTAAAACAGCGCTGACGCAAGGAAATATGCGGGCTGGCAACAGGCTGGCTGTAAACCGGGCTTTTCTTATTATTCTTATTTATTCAACTAGTTAATTAAAAGCAAGTCTTCGCGTATTGCCACCCGGAATTTTGCCATGGCTTTATGACAATCGCTTGACAAAAGGTAAAGGAACAAAGTTCCGGTGGATAACCCGACCGGAGAGATGTTTAGCGGGGGGAAGGGTCTGTTTCAGGGTCTGCGCTGTTAAGTTTTTTTTAACAGAACTGGCTATATATACAGTGTATCGATTGGCATATTTTCAGTCAGCGAGTAAAATAGTTACCCCGCACCGTCAAACGCAACAGGCAGGCATACGATGAGCAAAGTGTTTAAACTCCATTCTGAATTCAGTCCATCCGGTGACCAGCCGGACGCTATCCGGCAACTGGAGGAAGGTCTGGAAGACGGTCTGGCGCATCAGACATTGCTCGGGGTCACCGGATCAGGCAAAACCTTTACGGTCGCCAATGTGATTGCGGACCTTAACCGTCCGACTATGGTACTTGCCCCCAACAAAACGCTGGCGGCACAGTTGTATGGCGAAATGAAAGCCTTCTTTCCTGACAATGCGGTGGAATATTTCGTCTCGTATTATGACTATTATCAGCCGGAAGCTTATGTGCCGAGTTCTGATACCTTTATCGAAAAAGATGCCTCTGTAAATGAACATATAGAGCAGATGCGTCTGTCTGCCACCAAGGCCCTGCTGGAGCGCAAAGATGTTATTGTGGTGGCATCGGTCTCGGCGATTTATGGTCTGGGTGACCCGGATCTGTATCTTAAAATGATGCTGCATCTGACCCGCGGGATGATCATTGATCAACGCAGTATCCTGCGCCGGCTGGCCGAGCTTCAGTACACACGTAACGATCAGGCATTTCAGCGCGGAACGTTCCGCGTGCGTGGCGAGGTGATTGATATTTTCCCTGCAGAATCGGATGAAATTGCCCTGCGGGTAGAGTTATTTGATGATGAAGTCGAGCGGTTATCGATTTTCGACCCGCTGACAGGGCAGATTGCACAGACGATACCGCGTTACACCGTCTACCCGAAAACGCACTATGTGACACCGCGTGAACGTATTGTTCAGTCCATGGAAGAGATTAAAACCGAACTGGCTGACCGGCGCCGGGTGTTACTGGAAAATAATAAGCTGCTGGAAGAGCAGCGTATCGCGCAGCGTACCCAGTTTGATCTGGAGATGATGAACGAACTCGGGTATTGCTCCGGGATTGAAAACTACTCGCGTTATCTTTCCGGACGCGGACCTGGTGAGGCTCCACCGACCTTATTTGACTATCTGCCTGCCGATGGTCTGCTGGTGGTCGATGAGTCTCACGTGACTATTCCGCAGATAGGCGGTATGTATCGCGGAGACCGTGCCCGTAAGGAAAATCTGGTGGAATATGGTTTCCGGCTGCCGTCAGCGCTGGATAACCGGCCACTGAAATTTGAAGAATTTGAAGCGCTGGCACCACAAACTATCTATGTTTCTGCAACGCCCGGGGCCTATGAACTGGAAAAATCCGGCGGGGAAGTGATAGAACAGGTGGTACGTCCGACCGGATTGCTTGACCCGATTATTGAGGTGCGGCCGGTGGCGACTCAGGTGGATGATTTGCTCTCAGAAATCCGTCAGCGGGTGACCCTGAATGAACGTGTGCTGGTGACCACACTGACCAAACGGATGGCAGAAGATCTGACCGAATACCTGGAAGAACATGGTGAGCGGGTCCGTTATCTGCATTCGGATATTGATACCGTTGAGCGTATGGAAATTATTCGCGACTTACGTCTCGGGGAATTCGATGTGCTGGTGGGGATTAACCTGTTACGTGAGGGGCTGGATATGCCGGAGGTTTCGCTGGTGGCTATTCTGGATGCGGATAAAGAAGGTTTCCTGCGTTCGGAACGTTCATTGATCCAGACCATCGGACGTGCCGCACGTAATATCAATGGTAAGGCCATCCTGTATGGCGACCGCATCACACCCTCCATGGCACGGGCCATCGACGAAACCGAACGTCGTCGTGAAAAACAGGAAGCCTGGAATGCGGAGCACGGTATTGTCCCCACGCGGCTGAACAAGAAAGTGACCGACATTCTGGAACTGGGGCAGTCGGCCGGGAAAACGAAAGGGAAATCGCGGGACAAACAGAATGGCCGCGGTGTGGCCGGAAACGGCGGAGAATATGCGGCCTTAACGCCACAGGCCATGCAGAAAAAGATCAGCGAACTGGAAGCCCGTATGCAGCAGCACGCGATGGATCTTGAATTTGAGGAGGCAGCACGGGTCCGCGATGAATTACACGAACTCCGTGCATTGTTTATTGCCACATCGTAGTGTTACGGCGACCTCCCGGCCCTCAACTGAGGGCCTGAACGGCTTTTTCCAGCGCAATATGTAGCAACTGGCGATCATGGCGGTAGCGAATATCACCGGCTTCCAGCGGATGCCGGATAATTGTTCGCCCGTTCAGTCCCGCCGTATCGGTGGCGGGACTGACGACCACGGCATCGATCACCTGACGGCCAATGACCTGTTCCATTTTCATCAGTTTATCGGCCACACTCAATGTCCCGGCAGGACTGATTTCCCGACCGAGGTTGCCGATAAAAATCATCGGGGCGGGAGTCCGACGGAGTGCTGTCGCCATCTGCTCCAGCAGCAGAACCGGCATCAGACTGGTATAAAAACTGCCGGGCCCAATCAGGATCAGGTCAGCTTCGGCAATAGCGCCGATGGCTTCACGGGTTGACTGAACCTGCGGGCAAAGCTCAAGGGTTGCAGGCGTTTCTGTCATGGCATCGATGGCAGTTTCACCGTAAACAGCCTGTCCTTTACTGTCAGTGGCCACCAGGTCGACCGGTTGCTCTGACATCGGGATCAGCAGAGCATCCACTTTCAGAACGTTACGGATAAGATTGATGGCTTCCAGCGGGCGCACACTCAGATTATCCAGCGCTTTCAGCATCAGATTACCGAGGTTATGACCTGCCAGTTCACCATTGCCGCTGAAGCGGTATTCAAACATAGCAGAGGCAATACCCGGTTCGGTGATTAACTGGTTCAGACAGTTACGCATATCTCCCCATGCGATACCGCCTTCTGAACGACGGATCCTGCCGGTCGAACCGCCGTTATCTGTCGTGGTGACTATCCCGGTCAGTCTGGAGCCCAGGAAAGAGAGTGAGGACATAACACGGCCTAATCCATGCCCTCCACCGATAGCCACAACACGATCCAAATCTGCCAGTGTGCGGTTCATAACACTCCTTAAATGAGCTGCCATCCTGAGCGGCAAAAGTTTTACAGGATAATGGGTAGAATAAATCAACATCTTCGGTTAAGCATAGTGTATTGAACAGAAGATAAATCTGTGTTTAACCTGTCTGACATCAAATGCCGGCTGACAAACGGCATGGTGCAGGCTGTGCTTTCGCGCTAGAATCGCTGACAGACGATTATCTGTACGGATAATTTACACTCAAAGCCCGTCTGACCTAAGTTTCTCCACGAATATGGCGGTCGGGCCGCAGTCACAAACTGCCAGGGTGCGGGAAGAAATGACCGCATCTCCCGACTTGGAAAGGTGTTCCTGTGTCTTCGTTAATTGATACCTTTGACCGGCATTTTTACTATTTACGACTGTCCGTGACCGATGTCTGTAACTTCCGCTGCACCTATTGCCTGCCGGAGGGTTACCGGCCACAGTCTGTCCGTAATAAAGGTTTTTTATCCCTGGATGAAATCCGCCGGGTCAGCCGGGCATTCGTAGCCGCCGGAACGGAAAAGATCCGCCTGACAGGGGGAGAGCCCTCTTTGCGGCGGGATTTCACTGAAATCATCGCTGCGGTCAGGGAAAACCCTGAGCTGCGTAAGATTGCGATGACGACCAACGGTTATCGTATGCAGCGCGATATTCAGCAGTGGCGTGATGCCGGGCTGACCGCCGTGAATGTCAGCATTGACAGCCTCGATGCCCGCCAGTTCTATGCCATCACCGGGCAGGATAAACTGCACCAGGTGATGGGCGGCATCGATGCCGCCTTTGAGGCCGGTTTTGCACAGGTTAAAGTTAATACCGTGCTGATGAAAGATCTCAACAGCCATCAGCTTCACATGTTTCTTGACTGGATAAAATCACGACCGATCCAGTTGCGCTTTATTGAACTGATGGAAACCGGTGAGGGCAGTGCACTGTTCAGAAAACATCATGTTTCCGGAGAGGTTATCCGTCAGCAACTGCTGCATCTGGGCTGGCAATTACAGGCCAGGGCAAAAGATGATGGCCCGGCACAGGTCTTCTCCCATCCGGATTACCAGGGCAGCATCGGTCTTATCATGCCGTATGAAAAAGACTTTTGTCTCAGCTGCAACCGGCTGCGGGTGTCGGCCATCGGCAACCTGCACCTCTGTCTGTTCGGTGAGCACGGCATACCGCTGCGCGATTTACTGGCAGATGATCAGCATCAGGATGAATTACTGGCCAGGATCCGTCAAAGCCTGGGCCGGAAAAAACAGACCCATTTTCTGCACCAGGGAAATACCGGGATCACGCAGAACCTGTCGTTTATTGGTGGATAATCAGGAGAGACAGAATGAGTAAATCCCCGAAAGAGTTTGTGCCGTTATCCGTGGCGATCATGACCGTTTCTGACAGCCGTGATGCCTCGCAGGACAGCTCAGGTGACTATTTAGCAGAAGCCATCCGTGAGGCGGGGCACCAGGTGGCTGAGCAGCTTATCTGCCCTGATAATCGTTACTCTATCCGGGCCGGTGTCTCCCGCTGGATTGCCAGTGAGCAGGTGCAGGTCATTATTATCAACGGTGGCACCGGCTTCCATCCCAAAAACAGTACGCCCGAGGCCATTGAACCTCTGCTCGACCGCACTATTGAGGGGTTTGGTGAGCTGTTCCGGATGGTTTCGTACGAAGATATCGGCGCGGCGACGCTGCAGTCCCGGGCACTGGCGGGCCTTGCTAATCAGACACTGATATTTGCGCTGCCCGGCTCCACCAGTGCCTGTCGTCAGGCCTGGGAGCGGATTATCTGCTCACAAATCGATGCCACCACCCGTCCCTGTAATTTTGTTTCTCAGCTTAAGAAAATCTGATTATGTCCCAACTCACCCATATCAACCGTGCCGGCGATGCACACATGGTCGATGTCTCGGCCAAATCTGAGACAGTACGTGAAGCACGTGCAGAAGCTTACGTTTGTATGCATCCGCAGACCCTGCAGATGATCATTGACGGCAGCCACCACAAAGGCGATGTCTTTGCCACGGCGCGGATTGCCGGCATCCAGGCCGCTAAGCGCACCTGGGAGCTTATCCCTCTCTGTCATCCGCTGATGCTCAGCAAAGCAGAAGTGACACTGACTCCGTTACCTGACAGCGCTCAGGTACACATTGAAGCCGTTTGCCGGCTGACCGGTAAAACCGGCGTGGAAATGGAAGCGCTGACTGCGGCGTCCGTCGCGGCACTGACTATTTACGATATGTGCAAAGCCGTGCAGAAAGATATCGTGATTGACGGGGTGAGGCTGGTCAGTAAGACCGGCGGTAAATCCGGAGATTTCAGGGCGGGTGACCATGATTAATGTGTTATTTTTTGCCCGCGTTCGTGAGCTGGCCGGACGTTCAGAACTTAAGGTCGCGTCCGTTTACCCGGATGTTGATGCATTACATCAGCATCTGGTGACTCTGGATGACCCTTTGGCCCTGGCACTGGAAAAAGGAAAATTGCTGGTGGCTGTTAACCAGACCCTGGTCTCTTTCAGTCATCCCCTGAATGACGGGGACGAAGTGGCTTTCTTTCCGCCTGTAACCGGAGGTTAAGGGATGACGAGTAAGACAATGATCAGGGTCGGGGAAGCACCGTTCTCCCTCGCCGATGTTTACCAGTGGCTGTCAGCCAGTGATGAAGACGGGGCTATCGTGACCTTCACCGGAAAAGTGCGCAATCATAATGCCGGTGACAGCATCGCGACCCTGACGCTTGAGCATTATCCGGCCATGACAGACAAAGTGCTGCACGATATTGCCACCCGGGCTCGGGAGCGTTGGCCTTTACAGCAGGTCGCCATTATCCATCGGGTAGGGTGCCTGGCACCGGGCGATGAGATTGTGCTGGTGGGCGTCAGTTCAGCGCATCGCAGCAGCGCGTTTGCCGCGGCCAGTTATATTATGGATATTCTGAAAACGCAGGCACCCTTCTGGAAACGGGAAGCCACTGCGCAGGGGGATCGCTGGGTGAGTTCGCGGGAAAGTGATGAACAGGCGGCTAAGCGCTGGGAAGAGCCACGGTGAGTGTGTTAGCCGTGATCCCGCCGATCAGCGCTCTGCGGCCGTTATTACCGGGTCGCGGCAGTCTGCGACGTTATTCTGCGCTGCTGTGCATCGGGTTACTGACGCTGGCAGGTTGCAGCCAGCATCAGCCTTCTGTGCCGGCCGAAAAGCCAGCCGTGGTCAAAGCCCGGGTTCAGCATCTGCTTCCGCCGGCGGTCAGAGATAAAGCCGGCTGGTCGGAAGATATCTACCAGGCCTTCAGCCATCAGAAACTTCCCCCGTCAGCGCAAAACCTTTGTGCGGTCATTGCTGTTGCCGGGCAGGAGTCCGGGTTTAATGCAGATACCCCGGTCAATGGTCTGCCAGCGATTGCGATGAAAGAGATTTATCGCCGGGCTGCAGCGCTTTACATACCGCAATTTGTGGTAGATACGGCCCTGAAGATCCCTTCCCCGGATGGAAAAAGTTACGCTCAACGCCTGCATTCGGTGCGTAATGAGCAACAGCTGAGTGCGATTTTTGATGACCTTATCGGTACGGTGCCGATGGGACAACGGCTGTTTGGCAATCTGAATCCTGTTCATACCGCCGGGCCGATGCAGGTGAGTATTGCTTTTGCCGAACAACATGCTGCCGGTTACCCGTGGCCGGTGGATAAAACACTGCGCCGTGAAGTCTTCAGTCGTCGGGGCAGTGTCTGGTTCGGAACACTCCATCTGCTGGGCTACCCCGTTGATTATCCGTCGATGATTTATCGCTTTGCCGATTATAATGCCGGCTGGTATGCCAGCCGGAATGCCGCGTTCCAGGCGGCTGTGATGCAATTAACCGGGCGCAGACTGGCGCTGGACGGTGACCTGATCCGTTATGACGGTGACGGGGTTGGCAGTACAGAAAAAGCGGTGCTGAGCCTGCAGAGCCGCCTCGGGATCAGTGCTTCTTCACTTCGTCATCAGCTGACCCTGGGAGAAGACCCTGAGTTTTCCCAAAGCACGGTCTGGAAACAAGTCTTCCGGCTGGCAGACAAACAGAGCGGACGTCCGCTGCCGCGGGCCAGGTTGCCAGGCATTGAACTGGAAAGTCCGAAAATTACCCGTCAGCTGACCACGGCCTGGTATGCTGAGCGGGTAAATACCCGCTACAGGCAATGTCTGGCACGGGGTTAACCCTTCACTGGCACAGTCACAGTGATTTGTGCCACACTTAGGCATCAGTTTACTTATGTAATGAGGTGGAGCATGGAGCGATATCAACGTCAGGATAATTCAGCGTTACAACGGGCCGGTACCGGGCTGCAAACTTACATGGCTCAGGTCTATGGCTGGATGACCTGCGGGCTATTGCTGACGGCCTTTGTCAGCTGGTTTGCTGTCAGAACGCCCCGGGTCATGGAGTTTGTTTTCTCCAGTCAGATCACCTTTTTCGGCCTGATTATTCTTCAGTTGGCGGTGGTCTTTGTCCTTTCCGGACTGGTGCATAAAATGAGCGGGGCGCTTGCCACGGGGTTGTTTATGCTCTATTCGGCACTGACCGGACTGACCATGGCCAGCATCTTTCTGGTGTACACCTATTCATCGATTGCCACCACGTTCTTTGTGACTGCCGGAATGTTTGGTGCCATGACTCTGTATGGCTACACCACAAAACGTGATCTCAGCAAGATGGGCAGTCTGTTGTTTATGGCGCTGATCGGGATCCTGGTGGCTTCTCTGGTGAACTACTGGCTGAAGAGCCCGGCGTTAATGTGGGCCATTACTTACATTGGTGTGGTGGTTTTTGTCGGTCTGACCGCCTATGACACCCAGAAACTGAAATATATGGGTGAGAACATCAATATCGATGATAAAGAAAATCTGCGTCGTTACAGCATCGTCGGCGCGCTGACGCTTTATCTGGACTTCATCAACCTGTTTATGATGTTGCTGCGGATCTTCGGTAATCGCCGCTAATTCCTGTTCATTTTATGCCGGGGCCTTAGGGCCCCTTTTTATTGCCTGTCTGCCACGGCAACCCGGTATAACAACATGCTTAATTCCCGGCATTTTGAAGGCTCTGAGGGCGTGCGGAGCGATAAAAAAATATTCTGCTACAGCGTACTGAATTCAGGGGGTTGCAGAGGAATATCTCACTGCCGGAATTTTGCAAAATTGCAAAAAATTCAAAAAAAGTGATTTTTATGGCATAATGCCGTTTCTGAGTCTAAGCCGGATTAGCGAAAACTGGTGTCTGAGTCACAAAAAAACACCCGTAAAAATTAAAAAACAGGCTCTTTTTTTAAAACTGGATTAGTCTGAATAATCCTGACCGGCGATGCCGGTGTGTATGGGCGGCTAAACAGTCTGCCAGGAGAGAAAAATGAAATGGTCTAACCGTGTTCAGATTATCACTGGGCAAACCTGCTTCCATATTGCAATGCATCTGAGTGTTGTTGTGTTCCTGATTTGGGGATGGAAACACCAGTTATTATCTGAAGTCAGCGCGGGTCTGGTGGCGGCTTACGTCATCGTACTGGTCGCGATGATGGTAACGCAGCGTATCGCACGTCTGCGACTGATTGGCGATTATCTTGAAGAAGCCAGCACGACTTATTATTTCGGTGCGGCAATGTTAACTCTGTTCTTACTGTCCCGGGTGGTCCACAATCCATTACTGGTAGGGGCGCTGGGAGTTGTCATGTTGGTGGGTCCGGCCCTGATTTCCTTACTGGCGAAAGAGCCGGTTCGTCATACCGAAAACAAACGCAGTTAATCTTTCTTAACGATGGCAGTTCACTACGGCCGGTCAGGTTTTAACAGACCGGCGCTATTGATAGGTAATGACACTCGCGCAGTGCTCCTAACTCTGGTAAACTGCCTGTATTATGCATCGTAGTTTTTGCCACTGACTCATCCCTGAGTCACATAACACTACCCCCTGAAAACTGCGCCGTAAATTTACGGTCAGGGCGTTCCGGAGTAACTATTTCCCATGTCTTTTGAATCTCTCGGCCTAAGCGCCGACATCCTGCGTGCTGTCAGCGAACAAGGCTACAGTGAACCTACACCTATTCAGCGTCAGGCGATCCCTGTTGTGCTGGCAGGGGGGGATTTACTGGCAAGCGCTCAGACCGGTACCGGTAAAACTGCCGGCTTTACCTTGCCAATGCTGCAGCGGTTATCCACAACCCCTGCGGTGGCGAAAGGGCGTCGTCCCGTACGTGCATTGATCCTGACACCGACCCGTGAACTGGCGGCTCAGGTCGGGGAGAATGTGCGTGAATACAGTCGCTATCTGAACATGCGTTCGCTGGTGGTCTTCGGCGGTGTCAGCATTAATCCGCAGATGATGAAGCTGCGCGGCGGTGTGGATATCCTGGTGGCGACCCCGGGCCGTCTGCTGGATCTTATCCATCAGAATGCCGTTGATATTTCTACTGTCGAAATCCTGGTACTGGATGAAGCTGACCGGATGCTGGATATGGGTTTCATTCATGATATCCGTCGTGTACTGGCTAAGTTACCTCCGCGCCGTCAGAACCTGTTGTTCTCCGCCACCTTCTCGGATGAGATCAAAGCGCTGGCTGAAAAACTGCTGGATCGTCCGTCCCTGATTGAAGTGGTCCGTCGTAATACTGCCTCTGAACAGGTCAGTCAGCAGGTTCACTTCGTGGACAAAAAACGTAAGCGGGAACTGCTTTCGTATCTGATCGGTCGTGATAACTGGCAGCAGGTGCTGGTATTTACCCGAACCAAACACGGGGCGAACCATCTGGCCGAACAGCTGAGTAAAGACGGTATTACTGCGGCAGCTATTCACGGTAACAAAAGCCAGGGCGCTCGTACCCGGGCACTGGCTGATTTCAAAACCGGCGCTGTCCGTGTCCTGGTGGCGACGGATATCGCGGCCAGGGGAATTGATATCGAAGAACTGCCTCACGTAGTGAACTACGAACTGCCGAATGTGGCGGAAGACTATGTTCACCGTATCGGTCGTACCGGCCGTGCTGCATCCACCGGTGCTGCCTTATCACTGGTATGTGTTGATGAACATAAACTGCTGCGTGATATTGAACGTTTACTGAAACGTGAAATCCCGCGTCTGGCACTGCCTGGCTTTGAGCCGGATCCGTCCATCAAGGCTGAACCCATCCAGAATGGTCGCCAGGGGGGACGTGATCGTCGTCCGGGTGGCGGCGGACAGGGCCCTCGCGGTCAGTCATCCCGCAAACCAGGCGGTGATAACGGTAAACCACGGACGAATAATGCGAGCCCGCGGCCGCCACGTCGTTCGCAGGGACCGAAAAAGACTGAACGGACCTGATCCTATGCGGGTATTACTGGCGCCTATGGAGGGCGTGCTTGATTCTTTAGTCAGGGAACTTCTTTCAGAAGTGAATGATTATGATCTGTGCATTACGGAGTTCCTCCGGGTGGTGGATCAGTTATTACCCGCAAAATCGTTTTACCGGCTCTGTCCGGAGTTGCATCATAACAGCCGGACATCGTCCGGTACCCTGGTCAGGATCCAGCTACTGGGTCAGCATGCCGGCTGGCTGGCTGAGAATGCGGCCCGTGCGGTCGAATTAGGATCCTACGGGGTGGATCTCAATTGTGGTTGCCCTTCCAAAATGGTCAACGGGAGTGGCGGCGGTGCCACTTTGCTCAAAGATCCCGAGGTTATTTATCAGGCAGCGAAAGCCATGCGCGAGGCTGTCCCCGCTGAATTACCCGTGACGGTAAAAGTCAGGCTGGGCTGGGATTCCAGTGCGCGATGCCTTGATATTGCCGATGCAGTTGCCAGCGCCGGGGCGACAGAACTGGTCGTGCACGGTCGGACGAAAGAAGACGGTTACAAGGCAGAAGCCATTAACTGGCCGGCGATTGGTGAAATCCGTCAGCGTTTATCTATCCCTGTTATTGCCAATGGTGAAATTCGCGATCATCAGAGTGCGATGCAATGCCTGAAGGTGACCGGGTGTCAGGATGTGATGGTGGGCCGTTGGGCGCTGAATGTGCCGAACCTCAGCCGGGTGATTAAATATAATGAGCCACCTATGGCCTGGCCGCAGGTAGTACAGCTTCTGAATAAGTATTGTCAGCTGGAAAAGCAGGGCGATACCGGGTTGTATCATGTCGCACGGATCAAGCAGTGGCTAGGCTATCTCCGTAAAGCGTATCCGCAAGCTACCGGACTTTTCAGTGATGTCCGTCCCCTGGCGACGTCCGGGCTCATTGCCTCGGCGATTGCGCGGGCTGCCGATAGCCTGTGCTGAAGACAATGCGTTTTACGGTTGTCGTATTGCGCCATCAGACGCTATGATTAAAAGATTCACTCTTTTTCTTCGGATATTTTACTTATCATGGCTGAATCTGCAGTGCTGGGCCGGACTCAGTTAAACCTACGTATTCTCTCTGTCGTTATTTTCACTTTCTTCTGCTATCTGTCGGTCGGCTTACCCCTGGCGGTACTGCCCGGGTTCGTTCACCATAACCTTGGCTACAGTTCCTTCATTGCCGGCATTATTATCAGTTTGCAGTATTTCTCCACGCTGATCAGTCGGCCGCAAAGTGGTCGCCTGGCCGACAGTATCGGCCCGAAAAAAGTCGTTATGCTGGGCCTGGTGTTGTGCGGAATGAGCGGGGTGATGACGATTATCGCAGCTATCGTTGCCGGGCGTCCGATGCTGAGCTTAGTATTATTGGCGGCGGGACGCATCTGTCTGGGGTTCGGCGAAAGTTTCAGCAGTACGGGAGCAACCCTGTGGGGGATGAATCTCGTCGGCCCGGTACATACGGCCAGAGTGATTTCCTGGAACGGCGTGGCGACTTATCTGGCTATGGCGATTGGTGCCCCTCTGGGAGTATTACTCGATCAGGGGATGGGGATCAGTGGCTTTGCCGGGCTGGTAGCGTTCATGGGCGGGCTGGGTTTTGTCTTAGCCAGTAAAAAGCCTGCCATTATCGTGACCGTCGCTAAACGTGTTCCCTTCAGCCAGGTCTTCCGGCGGGTGTGGATTTTCGGGCTCGGGCTCAGCGCCGGGACGATTGGTTTTGGGGTGATTGCTACCTTTATCACGCTCTATTTCAGCAGCCGCGGATGGGGCGGGGCAGCAGTGACGCTGACGCTGTATAGCCTCGGATTCACCGTCATAAGGCTGGTGTCAGGAAATGCTATCAACCGTTTCGGGGGGCTGAAGGTTTCACTGATCTCCTTTCTGGCGGAAGGGATCGGACTGTTTCTGCTCTGGCATGCGGATTCGGTACTGAGCGCCGATATCGGTGCTTTTCTTACCGGCTGTGGTTTCTCGCTGATCTTTCCTGCACTGGGCGTGGAGGCGGTGAAACAGGTTGAACCTCAAAGCCAGGGATCCGCCCTGGGAACTTACTCTGCCTTCCTGGATTTCGGTCTGGGGATCACCGGACCGGTGGCTGGCTTGCTGATGAATTTCGCCGGGATCCGCTCAGTTTATCTGGCGGCAATGCTGGTGGTTGCCGGAGGGGTAGTGCTGATGATTCAGTTACTCCGGCGAAACACACTCAAGCCGGTCTGACGCTTTTGGTATCGTCGGCAGAGAGGTCCGGGTCGGCACGGTATCACGGTCATTCCCGCTAGCCAACGCCCAAAAAAAGCCCCGCAGTAAGCGGGGCTTTTCGTCAGACCTCAGAAGAAAGCGGATTTATCCGGCTGTGGCTGCCTGAGGCTGCTCAGTGATAATATTCGCACCCTGTGGGGTGTTTGGCGTCAGCGGTTCTTCTTTCGGCAGTGCTTCAGAGGTTTCTGCCACCGGTTGTGGTGTCGTATTAATCGCCCCCCCCACACCATTAATTTTCACCGGCATCCCTGAACGCGCTTTCAGTGCAGCATTCAATACGTTCTGGTTAATGCCCGGGTCAGTCAGAAATTTGCTGATCGCTGGTGTAATGGTTAACGGGACTTCCGCATTAGAAGTAAACTGAGCTTCGGTCGTGGACAGCGGATTATGCACTTCAATATAGCGTGAACCATCAGGCTCTACGGCAACTTTAATGGGCTGATCGATAAATTGCACACGGGTACCGACCGGCACATTTTCAAACAACCATTTGATATCATCAGCACGCAGACGGACACACCCGTGGCTTACCCGTAAACCGATACCGAAGTTAGCATTGGTGCCGTGGATAGCATACAGGCGACCAATATAAAGCGCATACAGGCCCATCGGGTTATCCGGTCCGGCAGGGAAGACATCCGGCAGGTTCTGACCATTAGCTGCATATTCTGCATGCATCGCTTTTGTCGGTGTCCAGGTCGGGAAAGGACGCTTGTGCTGGACACTGGTTACCCAGTTCAGCGGAGTATCTTTACCCAGTTCGCCGATACCGATTGGCAGAACGACAACGCTGTTAGTGCCTTTCGGATAGTAATAGAGACGCATTTCGGCACTGTTGATCACAATACCTTCGCGCGGTGCATCCGGCAGGATCAATTGCTGAGGAATGATAAGCTTAGTGCCACCCTGCGGCAGGTAGACATCCACTTTAGGATTGGCTTCCAGCATATTACTCAGCCCCATCTGGTACTGAGAAGCGAAAGCCTCCAGCGGCAGTTTATTGTCCTGCGGAAGAGTCACCTCAAGGTTTTCACCGATAAGACTGCTGTTTGCCGGGGGCAACGGATAAAGCACGGCAAATGCAGAGTGGCTATAAGCCACTAAAGCCAGTGCGAGTGAAGCGAACGCGCGAATGCTATTTTTCATATTTATTCAGTATATTAGTGCCTGAAGCGGGCGTGTTAAGAGTAATGTCCGGGACCGTAAAGTATTGCTGGCGGCACAGTATATGTGCTTGAGCGAATCTCAGGAACCTGCATTTTATCGCGGAGCATTTTACTGCAGGGCATGACCTGTCAACTGACCGGTTACTGCTGCTTCCGCTGTTTTAAAAAGCGTATCCCTTTCCAGACTATGTACAACACCACGAGCAATCCTGCAACCCAGAACAAAGGTTTCAGATAGTTATCCAGTTTATCCAGCCAGGGAGCGATCAGCTTACCGGCAAAATATCCCAGACTGACAAACAGCATTGCCCAGATAAATGCACCGATCACATTAAAAATCAGAAAACGGCGCGGAGACAACTGGCTGGAACCGATAATGATGGGGCCGATGATCCGGAAGCCATACATAAAACGGACACCAATCACAAACAGGCTGGGATAACGGTGGATAAGCTGTCTGGCTTTTTCGACTTTATCCTGATGGTTTGTGAACCTGGAAATGATTCGGGTACCGTAACGTTTCCCCAGCCAGTAGAGTAACTGGTCACCTATAATGCCGCCAGCCATCGCCGCCGCGACGACGCCGGAAAAATGTAATAATCCCTTATGGGCAGCAACGCCCCCAAGCAGAACGAATGTTTCACCTTCCGCGACACAACCTATCAATAGCGCAAGATAACCATAGTGTGAAATCAAAGAGTTAATATCAATATGCAATGCTGAGGTCCCTGGTATTATTCATCGGTATGGTAAGTTTACACGGCATTTCGTTCCGGCGCGATGTTGCCCCCGGTTTTACGAAGAAGTCGAACCGGTATTTTTGTCAGACTTACTTACAAATTCTGCGGTAGTCAAATTTCCGTTACTTTAAGTTTTTTTATTATGAACAGCGTATGATGCTGCCGCCAGCTAACCACACGATAATACCGGGCGGCGGCCTGTGCCTGCACAGTCATGAAAAACATCACGGTATCATTAATAACATGTCTTTAAATTTACGCCATTCTTTACTGATTTTTGCATTAATTTCACCCGCGACCCTGGCCGTTTTGCCCGCGAGTGCTGAACGCAGCACGCCCGATGTCGGCGCGGCGTTGCAACCACAGATAGCGTCCGGCAGTGCGATGGTTCTCGACCTTAAAACAAATAAAGTCCTTTTTTCCAGTCATCCGGACCGTGTCAGGCCTATTGCCTCTTTAACCAAGCTGATGACCGTCATGGTAGTGCTGGATTCGAAACAGCCGCTGGACCAGATAATTAATGTAGATATCAGTCATACACCCGAAATGCGCGGTGTGTTCTCCCGGGTCAAACTGAACAGTGAAATCAGTCGTCGCAATATGATATTGCTGGCATTGATGTCGTCAGAAAACCGTGCCGCCGCCAGCCTGGCAGCGCATTATCCCGGAGGTTACCAGGCCTTTATCCAGGCCATGAACGCCAAGGCACGCGCCCTGGGGATGACGCATACTCATTATGTGGAGCCCACCGGATTATCGATCCACAATGTGTCTACAGCGTCAGATTTGGTGAAGTTGCTGAAAGCCACCGAAAAGTATCCGCTGATCGGTGAACTGAGCCGAACCCCGGAAGACACTGCTATCTTTAGTCATCCGTCATACGCACTGCCTTTCCGTAATACGAATCATCTGGTTTATAATAAAACCTGGGACATCCGGTTAACGAAAACCGGTTATACGGATGAGGCGGGACATTGCCTGGCAATGCGCACAGAAATTAATGGCCATCCGGTGGCATTGGTGGTGCTTGATGCGTTCGGAAAATATACGCATTTTGCGGATGCTAACCGTATTCGTAGCTGGCTGGAAACCGGAAAGTCAGCCCCGGTACCGGCCTCTGCGCTGGCGTATAAGAAAGAGAAAGCCTTGTAACCCGATGTCAGGACATGGCGGGAACCTGGTCGGTTCCCGGCATGTTTTCCGTACCATTCCGATGGCACGTCCCGGAAGAACACTCTACAACTGATTATCTGATAATTTTTGACCACTTCACCGTTATCGTTCCGGGGTATAAAGTCATTATGAGAATTTTCCCGACCCTTCTCAGCGTTTTCTTACTGCTGTTCACCGGTCAGTTTTCTGCGAATGCGCTGGCTGAACCCTCACAGACAGAGCCGGCACCTCAGATTAATGCGGGCCATGAACTGGCTAAAATGCAGGTGATCCTGGATAAAATTAAAGGCCAGGTCTCTGGTTCGACGCCGGATGTTACCCTGAGCCAGCTGAATGAAATGGCTCAGGAGCTTTCAGAGAATGCCGATACGCTGGCACAGAGCCTGCAGCCTCAAAGCCAGAAAATAGATGCTCAGCTTGCAGTGTTGGGGCCGCCACCGGCCCCGGGCAGCGGTGTCAAAGAGACCGCCGACGTTACCAGCAAACGACGGGTGCTGGGTGAGCAGAAAAAAACACTGGATAGTCAGATTAAACAGGCCACGGCGCTAAAGAATGGTGCTCTGGTATTATCCGCACAGATCCTTAATCTGCGCCGGGATCAGCTAAGAACCCAGCTGGCGCTTAACTCCGGCAGTATCCTGTCAGCAACGTTCTGGCAGCCGCTTTATGACAGTAATCCGTTCGACCATGAGAAGTTTGAACGATTCAGTCAGGAATTACTGGATACCGCGCTACTTTCCTGGAGTCCCGATGCCCGGGTGGGAACCGTTTTCTGGGTGCTGGCCGCCATACTGGTGATGGTCGCGGGGCGTCGCTATATGGAAGAGTTTCTTGCCTGGGTCAGCATTCATAAGCTGCCGGAAGGGCGCCTGAGACGCAGTTTTCTGGCAATGGCGATTGCCTTAACCACCTTACTGGCCGTCGTGCTGTCATTTAACTTTATTGCGCTGGCGTTTACCCGGAGTGATGCGGTGGAAAATGATGTGCGGGAATACGTTTCCCGGCTGGTGCAGTTGAGTATCATTTGTGGTCTGATTGCGGGGCTGGGGCGTTCTTTTCTTTCCACGCGGCGACCCAGCTGGCGCCTGGCGAATATCAGTAATGGTGTTGCCAATGCGCTAAAGCCTTTTCCGACCTTTATTGCTTTGGTGGTCTTTGTCTTCCAGGCGATGGAATCGTTTAACTATACGGTCGGTACCAGCGTCAGTACCACCGTCTTCGGTAACGGACTGACGGCCTTAGTGATTGGTCTGTTTGCCGTTATGATTGTGATGCGTATTAATCGAACCCGACGCCGGATCCAGAACGATGACACGACCGTGGAAACGCGTTCCACTCTGGCCGGTATTATTGAACTTTCACTGTTTCTTGCCGGAGTGGCCATTCTGGTGGCATTACTCATCGGTTATGTGACCTTCGGGCGCTTCCTCAGCTATGAGGTGGTGTGGATTGGTATTCTCCTCAGCTCTTTTTATCTTCTCAGTCAGCTGGCGGCGGACAGTTGTGAAGCGATATTTTCTACTGCTAACGCCTGTGGCCAGCGAGTGCAAAGCACACTGGATATCGATGAACGTTACTTACATCAGATTGCCTCACTGTTATCGGCATTACTGAAATCCTTTCTGGTGTTATTGCTTATATTTGCGTTACTCAATGGCACCATATCCTCGATCTCTCCGACAGAAATGCTGCAAAAAGCCATCGCATTCTGGGGCGGGAAAGGGCTCGAAAAACTCAATATTGTGCCTTCGCAGGTTGTTACCGCACTGATCCCGTTAGTGGCGGGGATATATGTTCTGCGTGCGGTCAGGCGCTGGCTGGATCAGGATTTCCTGCCGAAAACTGAGATGGATAAAGGGATGCAGGTTTCTATCATCACTTTATTTACCAATGTGGGTTATGTGCTGGTGATCCTGCTGGCGCTTTCAGTGATGGGCGTGCAGTGGAATAAGCTCGCCTGGATTGTCAGTGCGCTGTCGGTCGGTATTGGTTTTGGTTTACAGGAGATCGTTAAAAACTTTATCTCCGGGCTGATCCTGCTCACCGAACGTCCGGTGAAAGTGGGAGACCTGGTCGGCATCAGTGGTTATGAGGGGGACATCCGTCGTATTAATGTCCGTGCGACTGAGATCCAGCTCTCCGATAAATCGACGGTGATTGTGCCGAACTCACAGCTGATCTCACAGAATGTCCGTAATGCCACGATGGGGAATGCCCAGGGGGTGGTAACTATTCCGCTGGTTTTCCCGCTCGATATTGATCCGGTAAAGGTGAAAGAGATTTTACTGGGGGTTTATCAGGACAACGAACGTATCCTTGAAACCCCGGCACCGTCGGTCAGTTTTAAAGATCTTTCCGCTCAGGGGATTTCTCTCAGTGTCACCGGTAATGTGGCGACTCAACGGCAGATATCTTCGGTGAAAAGTGAGTTACTGTTCGAAATCCTGGTGCGCTTGCGCCATTCCGATGTGCCGTTGTCCTCACCGCAGACGATGGTTATCGAACAGAAGAAAGAGTCATCCATTCCGGGGCCGACGGAATAACCGGTTATCTCTTTGATCGGGCTTGCCGTTCCCGGGCCCGGTCACTCCCCGTAATACTTTCTGCATGCTATGCTTTTCAGAACAGACCCGACCCCGGTTCAGTGTACACCTGTCCCGGTCCCCGACAGCTGCCCGTCTCTGAGAGCCTGACTATGAAATGGTTTTACCCGTTACTGGCAATAAGTGTTTCGATCCCCACTGCATTTGCAACGACCCCGGCAGAGCCCGGTGTTCCTAATGAACAGGCACGGGATGCGTTTGTCACCCGGCTGCTTTCGAAAATGACACTGAATGAGAAAATCGGTCAGCTCAGACTGATAAGCGTTGGCCCGGATAATCCGAAGTCGGCCATCCGCAATATGATCCGTCAGGGGCAGGTGGGGGCGATTTTTAATACGGTCACCCGGCCGGATATCCGTGCAATGCAGGATCAGGTGATGCAGCTGAGCCGGCTGAAAATCCCGTTATTCTTTGCCTATGATGTGGTGCATGGACAGCGAACGATATTTCCTATTCCTCTCGGCCTGGCCGCCAGTTGGGACGTGAATGCGGTGAAAACCGTCGGGCGTATTTCTGCGTATGAGGCGGCGGATGACGGACTGAATATGACATGGGCACCGATGGTGGATGTCAGCCATGAACCGCGCTGGGGCCGCATGTCTGAAGGGTTCGGCGAAGATACTCTGCTGACCTCCCGGATGGGACAGGCGATGGTGACCGCGATGCAGGGAAAAAGCCCGGCCGATCGTTACTCGCTGATGACCACGGTTAAACATTTTGCACTCTATGGTGCCGTGGAGGGGGGGCGGGAATATAACTCGGTGGATATGAGCCCTCAGCGTATGTTTCAGGAGTATCTGCCACCCTATAAAGCTGCTCTGGATGCCGGGAGTGGCGGGGTAATGGTGGCGCTGAACTCGATAAACGGAGTCCCCGCCACGGCCGATACCTGGTTATTAAAAGATGTATTACGCCGGCAATGGAAATTCAAAGGGATCACTATCAGTGACCATGGCGCCATTAAAGAGTTAATTCAGCACGGGGTCGCCAGTGACCCTCAGGATGCGGTACGTATCGCCATTACCTCAGGTATTGATATGAGCATGAGCGATCAGTATTACAGCGAGTATCTGCCGGGACTGGTCAAAAGCGGTGCGGTGACCATGGCTGAGATAGACGATGCCACCCGCCATGTTCTGAATGTGAAATACGATATGGGGCTATTCAGTGACCCTTACCGGCATCTGGGGCCCGCCAAAGATGACCCGGCAGATACCAATGCAGAAAGTCGCCTTCATCGTCGCGAAGCCCGGGATGTTGCGGCAGAAACGCTGGTGTTACTGAAAAACCGCCTGGATGTACTGCCTTTGAAAAAGCAGGGCACGATTGCCCTGGTCGGACCGCTGGCGGACAGTCAGCGGGATATTATGGGGAGCTGGTCTGCCGCCGGGGTGGCAACGCAGTCGGTGACCTTACGTCAGGGGATGGAGGATGCCCTGCGGGGGAAGGCAACGTTACTTTATGCCAAAGGCGCCAATATTACCGACAACCCGCAGGTACAAAAATTTCTGAACAGTTATGAACCTGCGGTGACGGTCGATAAACAATCACCGCAGCAACTGATAGACCAGGCGGTCGATATGGCGCGTAAAGCCGATGTAGTGGTGGCCGCGGTCGGAGAGTCACAGGGGATGGCACATGAAGCGTCCAGCCGTAGTGATATCCGTATTCCACAGGCGCAGCGCAGGCTGCTGGATGCGTTAAAAGCCACGGGAAAACCGCTGGTGATCGTTCTGATGAATGGCCGGCCACTGGATATCAGCCACCAGGCGGAGCAGGCGAATGCGATTCTGGAAACCTGGTTCAGTGGGACGGAAGGAGGTCATGCCATTGCTGATGTGCTGTTTGGCGATATCAACCCCTCCGGAAAATTACCGGTGAGCTTCCCGCGCTCTGTCGGGCAACTGCCGGTGTATTATAACCATCTGCCAACCGGCAGGCCGTATAACTATCTGCATCCCGATAAGTATACCTCTCACTACTACGATGCGATCAATGGCCCACTCTATCCGTTTGGTTATGGCCTGAGCTATACCACCTTTACCGTCTCCCCGGTCACACTTTCAGCACCGGCACTCAGTGCCGGAGGCAGCCTGCAGGCGAGTGTGACGGTCACCAACACGGGTAAACGGTCCGGGGCAACCGTGGTTCAGATGTACCTGAATGACCCGGTTGCCAGCCTGAGCCGTCCGGTGGAAGAATTAAAAGATTTTCGCAGGATCCAGCTGGCCCCCGGGCAGTCGGAACGTGTCAGTTTTACTGTTACCACAGATGAACTTAAATTTTGGGACCCGCAGATGCACTATGTGGCTGAACCCGGGAAGTTTAACCTGATGATAGGGCTGGATTCGGTCAGGACGCAGAAAACGGTCTTTACCTTGCGTTAACCCGGACTGCCGGCCCGATGCCGGCGGTCTTTTTTTCCGGCATGAGAGACCATGATAAGTATGATCCGCAACAAAATTTCCCGACAGGTGTCACGGCTTAACGGTTTGTCACTGAATGAGTTTGATCTCACTCAGCCGCCAGGCGATCCGGGCTTATTCGGCCCGGGGAGTATGGTCTGGGAAGTTCATGGCGATTTCCCTTCTATGCTATGTGGCGGGATAGCGGCACTGCTTTTGCAGATGCAGCATCCGCTGGCATTGGCTGGCGTCCGGGATCACTCGGACTTTCGCAGAGATATGTTCGGGCGTTTACGCAGGACCAGCCAGTTCATTGCGGTTACCAGTTTTGGCAACTGCCGTGATGCCAGCACGCTGATAGAGAAAGTGAAGAAAATTCATCTGCATGTCACCGGTGAAGACCACCTGGGGCGGAAGTACCGGGCTTATGATCCGGCGTTGCTGACCTGGGTTCATGTCGCCGAAACTTACTGTTTTCTTGCCGCTCACCTGCGCTACAAAAACCCGGCACTGAGCCGTGACGAACAGAACCGTTATTACAGAGAGGCAGCACTGACCGGTCAGGCACTGGGAGCCACGAATATTCCGGTGACAGTCACTGAGGTGGAAGCGTATCTGCAGGCGATGCGGCCTCAACTCTGTATTGATGAACGGACCTGCGAAGTCAGCCGGTTATTGTATTCGGCACCGGCACCCTCGGCCGCCGCCCGTCCCGTGATGAATATTATGCTGCGTGCCGGAGGCGATCTGCTGCCTGAATGGACGTCGGTACCGGGTCTGCCACGCCGAAGTCGTTTACAGCGATGGATGACCCGTCACAGCATGCAGGGTGTGGCGGCCCTCTTGCGTTGGTCAGTGACCGACGGCGCACGCGCCAAAGCGATGCGCAGAGCAGCCTCACCGGCTGAGGGGGAGTGATTCACTGTGCGCTGGCAGCAGTGTATAATCACTGAAGATTTTTTAAGGAATTCTTATGTCAGAGATCGAAGTTATTCTTGTCGATAAAAATGATATCCCGACAGGAAAAATGGAAAAACTGGAAGTACATGAAAAAGGGCTACTGCACCGGGCCGTTACTGTGTATGTCTTTAACCGGAAAGGTGAGTTTCTGCTCCAGCGCCGGGCGGCCAGCAAATACCATTGCGGGGGGTTGTGGAGCAATACCTGTTGCGGACATCCTTTTCCTGGCGAAGGGACACAACAGGCGGCAGAACGTCGTTTGCGTGAAGAAATGGGGCTGAGCATCTCTCTGCAGCCGGTTTTCGAAATAAGTTATAATATGCCGCTGAACAATGGTCTGACGGAACATGAATACGGGCATGTTTTTTTCGGCATCACCGACGAACCGCCGGTACTCAATATTGAGGAAGCCGATGCGTGGCGATATAGCCATGTGGGTGAATTACAACGTGAAATGGCCGCCGATCCCGACAGGTTTACTCCCTGGTTTCTTTATACGCTGTCACAGGCTATTGCCCATCATCCCGCTTTTATAGCAGCGGAGTAGCGCCGTGTTACTCCGCAAAGGGTGGGTCAGGACCTGAGGATAATGGTATAGCCCACCAGCATCAGGCCGCCCATCCCCCCGACAGCCAGTAGCAGGAAAAGAAAGGTAATGCCGATTTTTTGCCAGTTCATGTCCATGCTGCTCCGTTAACAGGGAAAGGTTCTTCAGGATCAGGATGACCGTTCTGCAATCTTATCCCGTAAGGGGGATGAGGAAGACGCTGACCTGTGAAGTGCTTCAATCTTATAACCACTCTCTTGCCATTCTGCCAGCTGATTTTGTTGTACCCGCGTTAATGGATTATCGGTCCATAAAAAAATTTGTGTGCGGGGCAACAGGTGCGGATCCGTCAGTTTTAGTGGCTCAGCCAGTACGGTAACACGCCAGTTTTTTTCCGTTAAACGCCAGCTTTCCAGCCACAAGCGGAGGCGGTCACGGGAGGACCAGCCGATCAGCAGTGCATCTTCCCCGGCACGTTTACGTGTGGCTGCCAGTGAAAAGCTGACATAATCGATCAGAATACCGTCCAGCAAACTGCTCATATAGGCGGCCGTGTGTTGATTCAGCATCAGCCTCTGACGAACCGGAAGAAATACCTGATCTATCAGTACGCCCGCCGGATTATCTTTCCCGAGAGAATAAATCCACTGACGTAACCGTGCCGGTTGATTATCCCGCAGAACAGACAGCAGTTCATCCTGGCGTAAAACCCATTCACTGCGGGTCTCGGTGGCTTCGCCATCCAGCAGGGCTTTAACTTTAGCCGGCGGTAAACCGCTTTCGATCCAGCGTTTAATTTCCAGTATCTTTTGCCGGTCCGCTTCGCTGTACAGGCGGTGCCCGCCGGGCGTCCGGTGCGGCGTGATCAGCCCGTAACGCCGTTGCCAGGCGCGTAAAGTGACCGGGTTGATGGAACAATCCCTTGAAATATCACCGATTGTGTAAAACCCAGACTGGGACATATCGTAGTTATCCTGACACAGATCCGATAGCTATTATAATCTAACATGCGTTATCAAAAAACTATTCTGTCAGTCTCAGCAGAACAATGGCACCGGACGACACAATGAATTGCGGGCTAATTTGCTTTCAGGACTGCCGTCGGCCGCCATACTGTGTAAAAATACAGTCTGATTCTTCAGGCAGATGGTCGTTATGGTTCTGACTCCCGCATTAAAATTACAAATCGGCGAATGGTATAAGCTGTTACAGACACAGGTCGCCGATTTTATCCCCCGTCTGCCGCAACGTCAGATGATTGCTGAAGTGGCAAAAACGCTGGCAGGGGAAGATGATCGTCATCTGGTGATTGAAGCCCCGACCGGTGTCGGTAAAACCCTTTCGTACCTGATCCCGGGGATCGCGGTTGCCCGATCGGCAGAAAAGAAACTGGTGATCAGTACCGCCAACGTTGCCCTGCAGGATCAGATTTTTGATAAAGATCTGCCGCTGTTAAAAAAGTTTATTCCGGACCTGACGTTTACGGCGGCCTTCGGGCGCCGCCGGTATGTCTGTCCCCGCAACCTGGCATTTACCACCGCTGAACCGGACACGCAGGGGGATTTATTCCTCTACCTGGAAGAGTCGGCAGGAACCCGGCCAGCCATTTCCGGCGAACAGCAGCAACGTGAACAGAAAGTCTGTACCCGGCTGGAGAGTTCACTGAAATCCGGCGCCTGGGACGGGCTCCGGGATCATTGTGATGAACAGATCGACGATCCGTTATGGTTGCGGCTGTCGACCGATAAAAACAGTTGTCTGGCTCACCATTGTCAGTGGTACAAAGAGTGCCCGTTCTTCCTGGCTCGCCGGGAAATAGAGCAGGCTGAAGTGGTTGTCGCCAACCATGCACTGGTGATGGCGGCACTGGAAAGTGATGCGGTTCTGCCCCCGGCGAAAGAGATGTTGCTGGTCGTTGATGAAGGACATCATCTTCCTGAAGTGGCGCGGGATGCGCTGGAAATGAGCAGTGATATTTCACCCGCCGGTAGCGCCTTGCAGCTGGATCTGTTTATTAAATTTATTGGTACCCTGCGCAGCTGGTTTACCTTTAAATCACCGCCGCCGCTGGCAAGCCCCGGTCGTCTGGAAGAACATTGCGGTGTTGTCCGGCAGTTAATGCAGGAAATGGCGGCAGAATTTATGCCGTTACTGACGGAAGATCCGCAGGGGAAGGCGGAATACCGTTTTATTCTGGGGGAATTACCGGAAGAAGCCACTGCACGCTGTCAGCAGTTATTTAAACTCTGTGACGGGCTACGCGGGTTATGTGAATATCTGATCAATGCACTGGGTGAGATGACTGGCAAACAGGATATGGTCAGGATCCATCGTGGATTATTACAGCTGAACCGTTTTCAGGGCTGGTTTGAATCATTGAGCAAATTATGGTGGCTGGCGGGTCTTAACCAGTTATCCGGGGCACCGGTATCAAAATGGCTGACAGCAGAATGGCAGGAAGATAAGTGTCATCTTTTTTTCCATTGCGCCGGAATCCGGGTCAGTGAGCAACTTGAAAAACTGTTATGGCGCAAAGTCCCTCATGTTATCGTGACCTCTGCGACATTACGTTCACTGAATAGCTTTCGCCGTTTCAGCGAAATGTCGGGCCTGAAAGAGTCTGCCGGGGACCGCTTTGTCACACTGGATTCCCCGTTCAATCATGTCAGCCAGGGAAAATTAGTGATCCCTGAAATGCAGTATGAACCCAGGCTTGCAGAGGAGGCGCTGCATATTGCTGAAATGGCGCGTTACTTCCGCCAACAGGTAAAAGAGAAAAAACACACCGGCAGCCTGGTATTGTTCTCCAGTGGCCGGGCAATGCAGCAGTTTCTGGCCCATGTGACCGATTTACGTCTGATGCTTCTGGTGCAGGGCGACCAGCCACGTTCCCGTCTGATAGCGCTACATCGGCAGCGGGTCACTGAGGGGCAGCAAAGCGTTCTGGTCGGGTTACAGTCTTTTTCAGAAGGTCTGGATTTGAAGGGAGAACTGCTGACTCAGGTACATATTCATAAGATAGCGTTTCCGCCCATCGATAGTCCGGTGATCCTGACAGAAGGAGAATGGCTGAAAAGTCAGCAACGTTATCCGTTTGAAATCCAAAGTCTGCCCGGCGCGTCCTTTACCCTGATACAGCAGGTAGGCAGACTTATCCGAAGCCATCAATGCTTTGGCGAGGTGGTGATTTATGACCGGCGGCTATTAACAAAGGCCTACGGAAGCCGTTTGCTGGCGGCTTTACCGGTGTTTGCTATCGAACAACCGGAAATTCCGCCCCCGGAAACGGGACAGACAGTGAACCGTCGCGGAAAATCCTCCGCGGCACCGCGTAAAAAGACGACGACCCGTCGTCAGAAGCGTTAAATCGAACAGATAATGACCCTCAGTGACCACAGGCAGGAAAACAGGATGGATATCACCCGTATAGTCAAAGAAATCGGGCGGGGTAAAAATCACGCCCGCGATCTGGATGAGCCAACCGCCTATCAGCTCTATCAGGCGATGCTGAATGACCAGCTGGATCCGCTGGTCCTTGGAGCAGTGTTAATTGCACTGAGGATCAAAGGGGAGAGTGAAGAAGAGATGCGGGGCTTTTACCAGGCACTGCAGGAGAAGCTTCCCCGGTTACAGCCGCCGAAAAACAGACCCATACCCGTGGTCATACCGAGTTATAACGGTGCCCGCCGGCAGGGAAATCTGACACCGCTGCTGGCCTTATTACTGGAAAAAACAGGTTTTCCGGTTTTTGTGCATGGTATCAGTAACGATCCCACGCGGATCACCAGCGAAGCTGTCTTTGCTGAGCTGGGCATTCTTCCGGCCGGAAGTCCGGCAGAAGCGCAATCATTGCTCGACCAGGGCAAAGTTGCCTTTATGACCATTGACGGATGGTGCCCGGCGTTAGCCGGTCAGTTGGCATTACGATGGCAACTGGGGTTACGTAACAGCGCCCATACGCTGGCAAAACTGGCCACGCCTTTTGCCCCTGCTGAAGGGCTGCGTATTTCCGCTGTTTCGCATCCGGAATATATTCCGAAAGTGGCTGCATTTTTCCATCAGTCAGACGCACCGGCATTATTACTTAATGGTTGCGAGGGTGAAGTCTATGCTAACCCGCAACGCGGTCCGGCACTGTATTCGGTGGATGGTAAACATCCGGCACCGAAATTACTGACCGAACGACAGCCAGAGGCCAGTGTTTCTCTGCCATTATCTAAATCTGCAGCAGAGACGGCCCGCTGGATCTCTGCAGTGCTGGCCGGGGAAATCCCCGTCCCGCAGCCTCTGCGCTTACAGGTGGCGTGCTGTCTGATGCTCAGCGGACAATGCGCCGATGTGGATGAAGGGCTGGCCAGGTTACAAGCCTGCGGATACTGACCCCCGGGTGAACCGGGGACCTCCGGTCAGGCGATGGCTCTCTTCATCTGAGCTAATGAAGTCACGCAATAATTAATGAAACGGTATGATTAAAAAAAACAAAAAAGCTACGCTGCATCCCCGAAACCGCTATCAGGGGAAATATGATTTATCCTTGTTGTGCGAAATTAACCCGCAGCTTAGTCAGTGGCTGATTACGACACCGGCGGGAACACTCTCAGTTAACTTTTCCGAGCCGGAGGCCGTAAAAGCGCTGAATCAGGCTCTGCTGAAGCAGTACTATGATATTAACTGGCAGTTGCCTGAGGGTTTCCTCTGCCCGCCGGTGCCCGGAAGAGCGGATTACCTGCATTTTCTGGCTGATTTATTAGCCTCTGACCTGCAGGGTACGCTGCCAGCCACCGCCGATGTTCTGGATATCGGCTGCGGGGCGAACTGTATCTATCCCCTGATTGGGGCAGCAGAATACGGATGGCGCTTCACCGGTTCGGAAATTAATCCGCAATCGTTGCGTGCCGCGAACAGTCTCATTGCTGCCAACCCGGGGTTACAGCGCCTTATCCGTCTGCGGCGACAGAAGAATGCCGGAGTGATTTTCGGCGGGATTATTCAGAAAAACGATTTCTTTCATCTGACTCTTTGTAATCCGCCGTTCCATCGTTCGGCGGAAGAATCGTTGCAGGGAAGCGAACGTAAACTGAAGAATCTCGGAATAGATGAGGAAAAAGGGCTGAATTTTGCAGGTCAGCATCATGAACTGTGGTGTGAGGGGGGGGAGCGTGGCTTTATCGGAAATATGATCCGCGAAAGTCAGCGATTCTCATCTCAGGTTATCTGGTTCAGTACCCTGGTTTCAAAGCAGGAAAATATAAAACCGCTGAGCGGGCTGTTACGGGATGCCGGCGTGGAAGACTACAGAGTTATTGAGATGGGGCAGGGGCAGAAGCAGAGCCGTTTACTGGCATGGAGCTATCTGTCCCCTGAGAAGCGGGCGAAACGCTTACGTCACCGTCCCGCCTGATGCTGAACGGATATCACTTTCAAACGTGATATCCGTTATTTTCCGGAGCTATTATTCGATATTTGCTTCGATGAACCACAGGAACTTATCCAGGTCACGGGAAGCGGCAGTGAAAATATCAGCAGTATCTTCATCCGGGACTTCACTGATGGCTTTACGCACATCATTGGCGACTACGGAATAACGTTCTGCCAGTGCATGCAGATGCTCCTGAACACTGTGAGCGTTCAGCGGATAGCTTTTCAGCGGGGTTTTATCGGCCACGACCTGAGGCGTTCCCAGAGCAACGCCCCCTAACTGCACAATTCGTTCTGCCACGATGTCCTGATGATCGGTGATAGCCGTGCGGAAACCATCCAGCATTTCATGGACACCAATAAAGTTAGCCCCACGCATGTTCCAGTGTGCTTGTTTAGTGATCAGAGACAGATCAATTAGCTCAATGACTACGCGGCTCAGGACGTTGATAGTAGCAAGTTTGTCTTTTTCGCTGACATCATTACGGGTATAGATTAGATCAGAAGCCTCAGTTTTGACCAGTTTTGCGGTACTCATAGTATGATTTCCTCTCTTAGTCGATGTTGCCAGTGCGATATTGAATGTGCGGATAAGTATAGCAACCGCTGACGACTTTGCACGATGGCCTGACCAATCGCTGTTATCGTCCTGAGCAATGGCGAAAAAGAGAGGGGAGTCTGCTCATCAGGATTTTGCTGATTTCACCCGGACACGACGCAGGCGATTTTTCGCAGGTTGCATCGTCAGAGTCGACCCTGCAGAGGCAATAATAATAGCGGTTAATCCCAGCCATTGCGGAAGGTTTAACTCTTCTCCGAGGAAAATCAATCCCGACATTGCCGCAACAACCGGCTCAAGGCTCATCAGCGTACCAAAGAGTCTGGCAGGCAGACGGGTCAGTGCCATCATTTCCAGGGAATAAGGAATGGCATTAGAAAGCAGGGCGAGAAGCAGTGCCAGCGGGAGGATTTCCCAGTGCCACAATCCACTGGCCGCGAAGGTCAGCCCGGCGGGGACATAAATGACGGAAGCAATCAGTGATCCCGCAGCTACGGTGGCCGCACCGTGTTCGATACCGGCTTTCCGGCCGAAGACAATATAAATTGCCCAGCAGGCTCCGGCACAAATCGCCAGCAGGGCGCCTAAGGGGTCTATATCGGAAACGCCGTGTTCCAGCGGCAGAAGAAAACCGAGTCCGGTCACGGCTATCACTATCCAGAAAAAATCTGTCGGCCGCCGGGAATTGGCCAGCGCCAGGGTCAGGGGGCCGAGAAATTCAAGCGCCACACCGATTCCTAACGGGATGGTGCGTAAGGCGAGATAGAACAACATATTCATTCCCCCCAACGCCAGACCATAAAAGACCAGCGGGCGACGCTGTTCTTTCTTAAAGCGCAGACGCCAGGGTTTAAAAATAGCCCATAACATAAGGGTGGATAACCCCAGGCGGAGTGCCGCGACACCGGGCGCTCCGGCAATCGGAAACAGATACTTTGCCAGCGAGGCAGCCCCCTGTAATGACATCATGGCAATTAATAACAGGGCAATCGGAAAAAGCAGGCTGGTATTCTTTTTATTGTCGTGCGGGGACATCGGGAGAAATCCTGTGAAAAAGTAACGAAAGGTGATCCGGCGGGGAAGTTTATCTGAATTATCCGAAAACGCACACTGAAGTCCCGGAAAAATACCGTCATTATTGATTGATTTTTAAGCGATCGTGGCCGCCGATATAGAAAACCTGCACATTAATTTTAGGAATATCCTGAAAATCCCCGGTAAGCACAGAATAATTGCGTCGGCAGTAAACCTTCAAAACAGCCTAAAATCATAGGATTATAGATAACTGGTAACGTTCTGTTACACCAAACAATCTGTTAGACAATAAAATCAGGGCAGAGTTTCCAACTATTTTTTGCTATATTTTCGTCGTTGTCAGGAAATAAGAAGTCGTTTCACATTTGAGGTGATTATGAAAAAAATTGCATGTCTTTCAGCGCTGGCTTGCGTTCTGGCAGTATCTGCTGGTTCAGCAATGGCACAAAGCACTATTACTGGTGGTTACGCACAGAGCGATTACCAGGGTGTCCTGAACAAAGCTAACGGTTTCAACCTGAAATACCGTTACGAAGATGGTTCTAACCCACTGGGTTGGATCGGATCTTTCACTTACACTGCGAAAAACCGTGATGTAGGTGATTACTACCAGAAAGGTCAGTACTATGGCTTCACCGGTGGTCCGGCTTACCGTCTGAACGACTGGGCTAGCATCTACGGTGTTGTTGGTATCGGCTACGGCAAATACCAGATGAACGACCTGTCTAAGTACCAGAAGCAAGACACCAGCGATGTTGGTTTCTCTTATGGTGCAGGTCTGCAGTTCAACCCAATCGATAACTTCGCCGTTGATGTTGGTTACGAGCAGAGCCGTATCCGTAGCGTTGACGTCGGTACCTGGATCGCAGGCGTCGGTTACAGCTTCTAATCCCGCCCGATGCATTCAGAGTACACCAAAAACGGCCCGTCAGGGCCGTTTTTTTATCTGTAAAAACCGGTAATAAAAGGGCCCCGGCAACTTTCTGAGACGGATGAAGTGTCTATTGGATCCTTTCATGACCCCTTCCGGAAACACCAGATCATACCCACTTTTTTACGGAAAAGAGCCTCTGCTGTTCAGAGACGGTTCAGGGGAGCCGGGTGAAAGGTTGCTGCTGCTTTTTTAGCCCTGAAAGGATGTGACTGCGGTATGATGGGATCGCATGGAAACCCTGCATATTGCAGGGAGAGTGGGGGCAATGAGTGATGGGTGGTCTCAGAACCCCTCATTCGTGTAAACGGCAGGAAAAATTAACTGCAACCTGGTCCGTCACCGTGTGGCGGGTTAGCCGCTTCAGAAGCAGCTCTGCCAGCATCAATCGTAACCGGAAGGGAGACTGACGCAGTAAGCATGCAAGCAGAGCTGTTTTACTGAATCCGTCAGAGCGGGTGTTCAGGTCACGATGACAGTGTGTGCAGTGCGTTGTGCATTTCATATAACCCCCTTGCGGAAATAAACCATGAGTATTGCGGAGAAGATCTGTACCAGTCAGAACGTATCAACGCGTTTCTCTATACTGACAGGTATAGCATTGGCTATATGATTTAGCCATGGCTATTCAGGAAAAATTTGAGCTTCTTCTCAGCTGGTTTACAATGTGCACCAGATTACCGGCATCTATTCAGTGATTGCCTGGGTCATAAAGAGGAAGTTGAATGAATCATCGAGCGAAAAAAACGGTTTCCCGGCCGGGATCGATTAAAGATGTCGAAGAGCATGTTGAAGGGTTTCGGCAGGTCAGAGAGGCACATCGCCGTGAATTGATCGATGATTATGTTGAATTAATCTCAGACCTGATCCATGAATTTGGTGAAGCCCGCCAGGTAGATATGGCCGCCAGACTGGGGGTGTCGCAGCCAACAGTCGCTAAAATGCTCAAAAAGCTGGCCGGCACCGGTCTGGTAGAGCAGGTACCTTATCGGGGGGTTTTTCTGACCGCTGAAGGTGAAAAGCTGGCGGAGCAAAGCCGTGAAAGGCACCATATTGTAGAAAACTTTTTGCTTTCTCTGGGCATCAGTTCCGAAATTGCTCACCGGGATGCGGAAGGTATTGAGCATCATGTCAGCGATGAAACGCTGGAGATCTTCAGAGCTTTTTATCAGTCATCGACTCAAAATACCTGAATCAGAGATGACGATCCTGCTTAAGTGAGTCAGCCGCGGACGGACCCCGGTTTATTACAGAATGATGGCCGGGGGAAACAGTGTTTCCCTTTAATTACCCCTCTCAACTCCCTGTGGTTGTTTATACCTCTCTGATTTACTGATAATTACACTTTATCGTTTATGCCGGAGCCTTCTGCAAGCCTTCCACCTTTACTGTGAATAACACTGTGATCCCCGGGGGAATAATTTAATCCCGGTGAGTAAGAGACTTTTAGCGCTACTTTTTGAGTATTGCAAACGATTACCTGCAAAATCAGATTATTCACTGAGAGTGCTAATTATAATCCCGGTTTTTTTATACTGTCATGATCTGATTAGAAAAGAAGATTTAAGTAATTAAATGCCTGTGAATGTAATGATTATCTTTTTTCAGAGGTATGAAAGGGTATCTGCTTTCGGGTGTTTATCACCGCCTGGAGTTGTTCACAGATAAATCATTCACTGTTAAGGTGTCGTTAATTTTTATTCAAGGTGTAACCAATAATGCTAAAGTAAGCATTAATATTATATAATCAGGCTAAGGCTATTTATTTTTTTATTTAAATTAGGTAATCTCAGCCACACTGTTAATTGTACCCGGTTAAGCAAGGAAAATAAGATGAGTGATGCATTTAAAGTTCTCAACAACATTCGTACTCTGCGCGCTCAGGCTCGTGACCTGGCACTGAGTGATCTGGAAGAAGTTCTGGAGAAACTGACTGTCGTAGTTAATGAACGCCGCGAAGAAATTGAAGCTGAACAAGCTCTGAATCGTGAGAAAGAAGAAAAACTGACTAAATACCGTGAAATGCTGCTGGCAGATGGTATTGATCCTAACGAATTAATTGGTGCTGCTGATGTCAGCAAAAAACGTGTGAAACGTGCGCCGCGTCCTGCGAAATATAAATACACTGACGAAAACGGTGAAACTAAATCCTGGACCGGTCAGGGCCGTACACCTGCAGCCATCAAAAAAGCACTGGATGAAGGCAAAAGCCTGGATGATTTTCTCATCTAATCCGCTGTAAACTCCTTGTTAATGGGAGAGCCAGTGACGTTTTGTTACTGGCTTTTTTGCTTTTAACGAGTAACGTAACAGGCTATATAAATTAGCCTGAACCCGGCACCACAGGCAGGGGACCTGTCCAGCGTACAGGCCATACAAGGATGCTTTAGTTGCCGGGCATGTAACAAGTTCCACCACGCTATGCCAGCCATTGTGGCTGCTGGCATATTTTTTCCTGAGTTTGATTCATTGATAAGGCTATCCCGTGTTAGTAACCAGTAATGTGACGATGCAGTTTGGCAGTAAGCCATTGTTTGAAAATATCTCTGTAAAATTTGGCGGAGGGAATCGTTATGGTTTAATTGGTGCCAACGGCAGCGGTAAGTCGACGTTTATGAAAATCCTTGGGGGCGATTTGCAGCCATCGGCAGGTAACGTCTCTTATGACCCGAATGAGCGGATTGGTAAATTACGCCAGGATCAGTTTGCTTTCGAAGAATTTACGGTACTCGATACTGTCATAATGGGCCATACCGAACTGTGGGAAGTAAAAAAAGAACGTGACCGCATTTATTCTTTACCTGAGATGAGTGAAGAAGAAGGTTATAAAGTCGCGGATCTTGAAGTGCTGTATGGTGAAATGGATGGTTATACTGCTGAGTCACGGGCAGGGGAACTGTTATTAGGCGTAGGCATTCCGGTAAGCCAGCATTACGGTTTAATGAGCGAGGTGGCTCCGGGCTGGAAATTACGTGTGTTATTAGCCCAGGCGCTGTTCTCTAATCCGGATATATTGTTACTGGATGAACCGACGAACAACCTGGATATAGATACTATCCGCTGGCTTGAGCAAGTCTTAAACGAGCGTAACAGTACCATGGTCATTATTTCGCACGATCGTCACTTCCTGAATATGGTGTGTACGCATATGGCGGATCTGGATTATGGTGAGTTACGTGTCTATCCCGGCAATTACGACGAGTATATGACCGCGGCGACTCAGGCGCGGGAACGCCTCCTGTCTGATAATGCGAAGAAAAAAGCCCAGCTCGCAGAGCTGCAGTCATTCGTCAGTCGCTTTAGCGCGAATGCTTCTAAATCCCGTCAGGCAACATCACGTGCCAAACAAATGGATAAAATTAAGCTGGATGAAGTTAAAGCCTCCAGCCGTCAGAATCCGTTTATGCGTTTTGAACAAAATAAGAAATTGTTCAGAAATGCACTGACCACTGAAGCATTAACCAAAGGGTTTGATAAAGGTCCCCTATTCAATAAGCTTAATCTGCTACTTGAAGTGGGTGAGAAAGTGGCCATTATTGGTGCGAATGGTATCGGTAAAACAACACTGTTGAAAACACTGATGGGTGAGCTGACGCCGGATAACGGCAGCATTAAGTGGTCTGAAAATTCGCAGATTGGTTATTATGCTCAGGACCATGCCGCAGATTTTGCGAATGACCTGACGGTGTTCGACTGGATGAGCCAGTGGAAACAGGAAGGGGATGATGAGCAGGCTGTGCGCAGTATTCTTGGCCGGTTGTTGTTCTCACAGGATGATATTAAAAAGCCTGCGAAAGTCTTATCCGGGGGGGAAAAGGGCCGTATGCTGTTCGGTAAACTGATGATGGAAAAACCGAACGTGCTGGTAATGGATGAGCCGACAAACCACCTGGATATGGAATCTATCGAATCCCTGAATATGGCACTGGAAATGTACGAAGGTACGCTGATTTTTGTTTCTCATGACCGTGAATTTGTCAGCTCGCTGGCAACACGTATTATTGAGATCAAGCCGGAAGGGGTGACTGACTTCTCCGGAACTTACGAAGATTACCTGCGCAGCCAGGGCATTGTGTAAACGTCTGTAATGTGAAAACGGTTGTCTGTGTACAGACAACCGTTTTTTTATGCGGATTTGGTGCCGCAGACCTCACAGTGCGGATCCCGGGGGACCCGGAACTCCCTGAAACGGGTTACCATGGCGTCAATCAGCAGTAGCTTGCCCCGCGGGCTTTCCCCGTAGCCGGTCAGGACCTTCAGTGTTTCCATGGCCTGCAACGTACCTATCATCCCCACCAGCGGAGCCATTACCCCGGCTTCGACACAGCTAAGCCCCTGATCGCCAAATAAACGACTGATACAGCGATAACACGGCTCATCGTCGTGCCAGCGGAACACCGAAAGCTGACCCTCCATACGGATCGCCGCGCCTGAAATCAATGGGACTTTATGGCGATAACAGATACGGTTCAGGAGTTCACGGGTCGCAACATTATCACTGCAATCCACAACAGCATGTTGATGTTTTACCTGCTCATCGGCATTCTCTTCTGCTAAGGCCTGATTATCTGCAATGAGCCGGACAAAGGGATTCAGCTTTTCCAGTGCAAGAAGCGCTGAGGCCGTTTTGGGCATCCCCAGCGTTTCATCATTATGCAGGATCTGTCGTTGCAGATTAGATACTGAGACAGTATCAAAGTCACATAATGTCATTTCGCCGACTCCTGCAGCGACCAGGTAAGGGGCAACGGCGCAGCCTAAACCACCCAGTCCGGCAATCAGAACCCGTGAGGTTTTTAACTGCTCCTGTCGCTCGAAGTCGAAATCTTTCAGTACGATTTGCCGGTTGTAGCGGAGGATTTCTTCATCGCTGAGAGTCCCGTCCATTCAGTCGTCCAGCAGGTAATTAAAAGGTTCAATCGACACGGTTTCCCCGGGCTGAACATCGGCGCGTTCACGTTCAAGCACAATAAAACAGTTGGCCTTCATAAATGAACTGAACACATGTGACCCCTGATGTCCGGCAGGAACAACCTGTAACCGACCCTCAGCATCACTGGAGTAATGTCCGCGCTGAAAATCCATCCGGCCCGGGGTCTTGCGGATAAACCGCCCGGCAGTTGCCTGTAACGAAGTCCCGGACTCGTGGTTCTTCAGGCCCATCAGGGTATTTAACATGGGCTGAACCAGCTGATAGAAAGTAACCACGGCAGACACCGGGTTACCGGGCAGACCACAAAACCAGCTTTCCGACAGGCGGCCGAAAGCAAAAGGTTTGCCTGGTTTCATCGCCAGCTTCCAGAAGGTGACGGAGCCCAGGGCCTCCAGCATATCCCGTGTATAGTCGGCTTCACCGACCGATACGCCCCCGGTACTAATAACAACGTCCGCCTGACGATCCGCTTCTTCGAAGGCCTGACGGAGTAATTGCGGATCGTCGGCAATGATGCCTAAATCCACAACCTCACAGCCCATTTTTTCAAGCATCAGGCGGATGGCAAACCGGTTCGTGTCATAAATCTGTCCTTCCTGTAAAGGTTCACCGACCGGGACCAGTTCATCTCCGGTAGAAAAAATCGCCACACGGATCCGGCGCAGAACGCTGATTTCGGCGATCCCCAGTGAGGCCAGCAACGGAAGGGACGAAACTCCCAGCCGGATGCCTGCATCCAGCACCGGTTGCCCGGCCTGAATATCTTCACCGGCCCTGCGGATATTTTGTCCTGCGGCAACATCGGCAGTGATAATGATACCTTCTTCACGGGTTTCGGTCTGTTCCTGCATCACGACGGCATCGGTTCCCGGCGGTACCGGTGCACCGGTCATGATCCGGATAACGCTGCCTTGTGGCCAATCCCCGGTAAAGGGTTTACCCGCCAGCGCTTTACCGGCCACGGACAGCGGGGTTTCAGGCAGCACCAGGTCAGACAGGCGGACGGCATAACCATCCATTGCGGAATTATCAAAACCGGGCACCGCAATCGGAGAGATCACCGGTCCGGCGGTGATACGTCCCGTGGCATCCTTCAGTGCAAGACTGACTTTGTCATGTATCGGGCTCAGGGGGCGTTGAATGAGTTGTAATGCTTCTTCCGGAGAAATAAGTCCGGATGTAAAAGGTTCCATAGTGGCTCCTGCCTTAGTGAGTGCTATCAGAGCATCGGCCTATGCGGGGTCATATGCCGATCAGAACAGAATTAAGAGAGAGAATAGCATGTTAACTGTCCGTCCGGCCCAAAAAAAGTACCGGCAGGCGGGGCGGATAGCGGATAGCCCCGGCATTCCTGAGGGCTTCCTGACCGGGGCCCTGCTTGCGTCAGAGCGACCCCGGTGACCCGATAAAGTGGCCCGGCGCACGTTATACCGGGGCCTTTAGTGCCTTAAGCTGCCGGGTGTTGAGGCGCTTTCCGGCTAAAGTGTGACTCAGAAACACTGTGAAAAGTAAATAAAGAGGGTGAAGTATACAACGAAGGGGTGCTTATGCTATTGATAGTATCGGGAACGAAATCAGTAGATTAAATTGTCAATCTGCACCGTTCTGCAAGGCGCCTGTCACTGCTATGACCAGGAGCCTTTGCCTCCTGGTGAGTGTCTTACCGGTTTAACAACATTGGGGTTCCGGTTGCGAAGGTCAGTTCAGTCACCTGTATATACGTTATATTTTTTGAGCAAACAAGGACGGACTGTTAATGGTACATCACACACGTCACTTTTCCCGATCCCGTGCGGTGATCGTTGCGCTGCTGCTGGCACCGGTAGTGGGCTACGCTGCACAACCCTCAGATGCCCCCGTCTTAGACGCCAAAGCATGGATCCTGATGGATTATGCCAGCGGTAAAGTTCTTGCTGAATCACATGCTGACGACAGACTGGATCCGGCCAGTCTCACCAAAATGATGACCAGTTATGTGGTCGGTCAGGCATTGAAAGACGGCAAAATTAAATCCACCGATATGGTCTCTATCGGCCAGGATGCCTGGGCAACGGGGAATCCTCAGTTGCGCGGTTCGTCACTGATGTTCCTGAAACCCGGCGATCAGGTCTCTGTCTCCGACCTGAACAAGGGAATTGTTATCCAGTCAGGGAATGATGCCTGTATCGCGCTGGCGGACTACGTTGCAGGAAGTCAGGGGGCATTTATTGACCTGATGAATAACTATGCCAAACGACTGGGACTACAGAATACTCATTTCTCCACGGTGCACGGACTCGATGAACCCGGCCAGTACAGCACTGCCCGGGATATGGCGTTAATCGGTCAGGCGTTGATCCGTGATGTTCCTCAGGAGTATGCGTTAAATCAGGAAAAAGAATTCACGTTTAATAATATTCGCCAGCCTAACCGGAATCGCCTGTTGTGGAGCACCGATCTGCATGTTGATGGGATCAAAACAGGTTATACCTCTGGTGCCGGCAATAACCTTGTCGCTTCTGCTACCGCCGGTGATATGCGGCTGATTTCGGTGGTGCTGGGCGCGAAAACTGATGCAAGCCGCTTCCGTGAAAGTGAGAAATTACTTAACTGGGGATTCCGTTCTTATGAAACTGTCTCTCCGCTAAAGTCTGATCAACCTTTTGTGCAGAAACGGGTCTGGTACGGTGATAATCGAATGGTTAACCTGGGTGTGATCAATAACACGGCCGTGACTATTCCCCGTGGGCAGATCAACAACCTTAAAGCATCTTATACGCTTAACTCACCGGTACTGGAAGCGCCGCTGGCCCGCGGGCAGGTGGTGGGTACGGTTAATTTTCTGCTGAATGGTAAAACGATTGATCAGAAATCACTGGTAGTGATGGATGAGGTCAAAGAGGGCGGCTTTGTCAGCCGTATCTGGGACTTTATCAGTCTGCAGCTCAATACGCTGTTCAAACGCTGGTTTGGCTAAACCCACTGGCCGGGCGGCGTTTTACCGTCGGCCGGCCAGGTTATCAGTGACGTACCCAGCCTTTCTTAATTAACGGACCGAAGACAAGGTGATAAATATCGCTGGTCAAAGACAGGAAACGTTCGCCGTAAACACCCCAGCCCAGCTGTGATGCCAGACAACCGAGCATTCCGACCAGAAATCCTCCCAGCATGTCCATCGGCCAGTGAACTCCCAGATAAACCCGCGACCATGCGATTGCGATACCGATCGCCATTAACACAATCCCTGACCAAAGTCTGTGCCAGAAAATAAATGCCAGGGCAAAGGTGAATATAGTGGTGCCGTGATCACTGGGGTAGGAGTCGTCCGCACTGTGACTGAGAAACTGATAGCCCAGTCCGACGGCGAAAGGCCGGGGATGAGGATAAATAAACGCGACCACTGTCGCTATGGCTAATGCGTAGATCAGGGCTGTTCCGGTTTTCAGTACCAATATCCGTTGTTGGGTGACCTGGCTGTCCGGCCCCCATAACCACAAGGCAATGATCAGTAGCGGTACAATGGCTATCAGGTCTTTGGCGAAGAACAGTGCCAGTTGAATAAGTCCGTGGGGGGAGTCCGGTGTGGCATTAATCCATAGAAACAGGATGTGATTCAGGTGTTCCATTGTTTTGTGCGATCCTTATGGGCAGTCAACGCGGTATCACATTCTTCAGCGCGGGCAATTTATCTTAAATTGACGTCAAGCATACTGTGAATAGCTTAAGATTAGCTTAACAGCATAAAACAACGTCATAAAAAGTAAATAATCCGGTTCTTATTTCTTGTGTATCTGTGCGTTAACATCCTCAGCGCACAAAGCGTTAACAAGTCGCTGTCCTGAAAGATATAAAAACCTAGGAAAACAGTTGGTTAATGGCTGAAGGCTCAGGAAAAATAAAGGCACCCCAAGTAAAACAGGGTGCCTGAATACGTTAAGCGGGAGCATGGCCGTCAGTTGATCAGTGGCCAGATAAGCACTATCAGTGTCCCTGCAAGGGTCAGTAATACGTTAGCGATAGCATAGGTTCCGGCGTATCCGAGGGCCGGAATACTACTGCGTGCGGTATCAGAAATAATTTCCATGGCCGGTGCACAGGTTCTTGCCCCCATTAATGCACCAAACAACATGGCTCTGTTCATCCGCAGAAGATAAGCCCCCACCAGGTAAGTGATAACCACCGGAATAAGGCTGACCAGCAAACCGCAGGCAAGCATTTCCAGGCCGTCTCTGCCTAACCCCTGATTAATTCCGCTACCGGCACTGAGTCCGACGCCAGCCATAAAGACCATCAGCCCAAACTCTTTTACCATAGTTAAGGCGCCCTGAGGGATATAACCGAAGGTCGGGTGGTTAGCCCGTAAAAAGCCCAGCATGATACCTGAAAATAATAATCCGGCTGCGTTACCGATACTGACATTAAAATTACTGAACTGAAAAGTGATCATTCCTATCATCAGACCGACGATAAAAAAGGCACAGAACGCCAGTAAATCGGTCACCTGACTATGGATGGCGATAAAGCCAATCCGATCAGCAATACTTTTTACACGTTTTGCTTCGCCGCTCACCTGCAGGATATCGCCTTTGTTCAGAACGATTTCATCATCAATCGGCATTTCGATCTGGTTACGGATCACCCGGTTAAGGAAACAGCCATGATCCGTCAGTCGTAATTTACCCAGCCTTTTATTCACAGCATTATGGTTCTTCACCACAATTTCTTCGGTCACAATACGCATATCGAGTAAATCGCGATCGAACACTTCCTTGCCGTGGCGGAAGCTGGGGTCCAGCCTCGCATGAGCATCAGGATAACCCACCAGCGAGATATCGTCGCCTTGCTGCAGTACCGCATCGCCGTCGGGGCTGGCCAGAATACCGTTGCGACGTATCCGCTCTATATAGCATCCGGTATGCCGGTAAATCCCCAGTTCCCGGAGGTTCTTACCGCCGGTCCATTCCACCAGCTCCTGACCTACGCGATAAGCACGTATTACCGGTAAAAAAACTTTACGCTGGCTGTCTGCATCCAGTCCGCGTTCGCGGGCAATCTGCTGTGCGCTGGTGGGTAAATCCTGATGCTGTAACCGCGGCAGGTAGCGGGCCCCCAGAATAAGGCTGACCAGCCCGACCAGATAAGTCAGGGCATATCCCAGGCTCAGGTGATCCTGCATCAGATTCAGCTTACTGGCATCCGTAACACTCTGCCGTAGCGTATCCCCGGCACCAACCAGTACCGGTGTCGAGGTCATCGAGCCTGCGAGCATACCTGCCGTCAGCCCGATATCCCAATGGAATAACCGGCCAAGGCCCAGCGCCAGTACCAGTGCCGTGACCACCATGACCATGGCCAGCATAAAGTAGTTTTTTCCGTCACGGAAAAAGATAGAAAAGAAGTTAGGCCCGGCTTCTACTCCGACACAGAAGATAAACAGCATAAAGCCCAGGCTCAGCGCATCGGTATTAATCGAAAAGTGTTGTTGTCCGAGAAGTAAAGACATGACCAGCACACCGATAGAGCTGCCTATCTGGATACTGCCGAGGCGGAGTTTACCCAGGCATAGCCCGAGAGAAAGGACGACAAATAACAACAAAACGTCATTGGAACTCAGGAGGTTGGCGACGTTAATATTCACAAATTGGCTTCTTATCCGCAAAGGAACGAGATGAGTAAATACCTCTGAACACTGGCGCTCAGCGGCAGATCTAAGGTCAGCATTCTAAACATATTTTCTGTAACAGACTACGGCGGGAACGTGAAAAAAACAGCGGGAGGGAATTACGCGCCGGAGAAGCGGCGCGCATACTGCAGAGAGATTACTGAAACAGACCCAGATGCTCTTTGGCATAGGCTTCAAATTCGGTAAATCCGCCCACATGTTGCTGATCGAGGAAAATCTGCGGTACGGTTTCTACAGGTTTACCGACCGTTTTTTCCAGGTCAGCTTTAGTGATACCTTCCGCATGAATATCGATATAGCGGTAGCTGAAGTCTTCGCGATCTTCGGTTAATTTTTCGGCAAGGTCTTTAGCGCGAACACAATAAGGGCAGCCCGGACGACCAAAAATAACAGCGAACATAGCACTCTCCTGAGCGATTCATAGAAACAGAACATATAACAAAGCGCTATGATGCCTGTCTTCAGGGTGAAAGGAAAACAGGAAATCCCTGTTGCTATGAATGTTACTATCAATCAGGAACGACTGGCTATGTCGGGCGCACACCCGGTTAACAGGAATATAATGAGATGTCTGATACTACACGATTGCCGCGATACCTGATTATTACCGAGCTTGCCGGAGGGATTCTGGTGCTGTTGTCGATAGTGCTGATTAACTGCACCGGTCGTCTGCCCGGTGTGGAAGACAGCCAGAGACTGGCAAAAATCATCCTGACAGTCGGCATCCTGCTTATCCTGCCGGCCGTGATAACTCTGGGGTACCGGACGCTCAGGGCTATATTGACAGGTTCACCGGCAAAGAAATAACGTAACCTCTAACTGCAACACGAAGGAGATCCTTATGACCCCGACGATCGACCTGTTACGCCGTCATCGTTCAATCAGGGCGTTTACTGACCGTCAGATCAGCGATGAAGAGCGTCATGCTATTCTGGCTGCAGCCAGGTCCGCCTCCACTTCCAGCTTTTTACAGTGCTCATCTATTATCCGGGTGACAGATCCGCAAAAGCGTAGCCGTTTGTCAGAACTGGCAGGCCCTCAGCCCTGGGTCCGCGAAGCTGCGGAGTTTTGGGTCTTTTGTGCCGACTTTAACCGCCACCAGCAGATTTGCCCTGAGGCCGGGTTAGGGCTTGCCGAGCAGTTACTGCTGGGGTGTGTGGATACGTCACTCATGGCACAGAATGCGATGGTGGCTGCGGAGTCATTGGGATTGGGGGGGGTCTTTATCGGCGGCTTACGTAATCATCCCCATGAAGTGACCGAACTACTCTCATTACCGCGTTTCGTACTGCCTCTGTTCGGGCTATGCCTCGGCTGGCCGGACGCCGACCCGGAGGTAAAACCCCGGTTACCACTGAGCCTGCTGGTGCATGAAAACAGTTATCAGCCTATGGATAGTCAGGTGCTGGCCGGTTATGACCAGCATATTCGGGAATATTATCAGCAGCGGGGCAGTAATAGCCGTCAGGAAAGCTGGAGCGAGATGATCCAGCGTATGCTTGTCAAAGAGAACCGGCCATTTATGCTGGATTTCCTGCACCAGCAAGGCTGGGCAACACGTTAAGGTGTGACCCATCCGTTCCGTCCTGAAGACTATCTCCGGGTGCTAACGATCACAACAAGGATAATTGTTGTGGTCTGCGGCTACGAAATTATGCACCGGTCATGGCGTTGCAGGGTTTTTTTGCGTAATCTGTTGCGCCTGATGATTAAGCCGGAAAAAAATGATGGACGCTCTTGTCACACCTGACCTTGAAATGCTGCGCGACTGGATGGACAAAACCACGATTGACTGGTTTGAATGTGGCAGCTGTCAGGCTCTGCACTTATCTGCAATGCAGAATATTGATGGGGTGTTTGATGCAAAACTGGACATTATCGATAATGTGATCCTGGTGACCGTAAGTGCGGAAGTCAGATCGTCAGCCCTGCTAACGCTGGTGGGGGAAATTTCTCAGATCAATGCCAGCTCACTGACGGCAAAATGCTTTCTGGATATTCAGGATGACAGTTTACCCAGGCTTATCATCTGTCAGTCGCTCAGCATTGGCTATGGCCTGGCTTTACCGCAATTCTCTTTCTTTATGCAGCAGAGCGAAGAGCAGTTATCCATGATTATTATGGAGCTTGCTGCTAACCATTTACTGGTCACCTCTGAAAACACAGCTTCGCCGCATACGGTACAGCCCCTGTTACATTAAAGCCTGTACCGGCGTGGGTATATCGAGTGTATTGACAGTCAGCGCGACCGGTACGGTAACACAGAGAAAGAGAAAAGAGAGTGAAGTGTCCGGGGCCGGTTTTCCCCGGCCCTGGCAAGGTCAGCTACGGCGCTCGAAACGCAATGCGTAATGTTCCAGGCCACGTAACAGGAGTGTCAGGAGCCCGTTAACACACAGATAGATAATTCCGGCAGCCACAAATACTGAAACATCGTAGGTGCGGCCGTACAGCAATTGTCCTTCGCCCATCACATCCATTAGCGTGATGGTATAAGCCAGCGACGTACTTTTAAAAATAAGCACCACTTCATTGGAATATGCCGATAATGCCCGCTTAAAAGCATAGGGCAGCAGTATTCTCATGGTCTGATGACGGCTCATACCCAGCGCAGCGCAGGAGTGCCATTGACCCTTCGGGATGGCTTTGAGCGCACCATAAAAGAGCTGTGTCGTATACGCGGCACTGTTCAGGGAGAGTGCAAGAATGGCACAAAACCAGGGCTGAGAGAGCAGGGACCAGAGCCACGGATACTGCTGTAACTGTGGAAACTGCCCGGGGCCGTAATAAATCAGGAAGATTTGTACCAGCAGCGGTGTCCCGGTAAACAGGGTAATATAGATATTCACCAGCCGCCCCGCCAGCGGCTTTTTCAGCGCAAGGATCAGGGTAAAGACTACCGCCAGCGCCAGGGCTATCAGTAAAGAGCTGAGCGTCAGGAACAGACTGGTATGCAGACCTTTCAGCAACTGAGGAAAATACTCTGCCATTATGTATGCTCCTGGTCGAAACGGGTCGCACGTTGTTCAAGACGGCGTAATATAAACTGACTGAACAGAGTGATAATCAGGTAAATGGCAGCCGCCAGCAAATACCAGGTAAACGGCTGCTGGGTACGGGTGGCAATACTTTTAGTCTGTAACATTAAGTCGTTAACGCTGATCAGCGAAACCAGCGCCGTATCTTTCAACAGTACCAGCCACTGGTTACCCAGTCCCGGCAAGGCATGGCGCCACATCTGCGGTAAAATCAGGCGGTAGAAGATGGTGAATTTTTTCATCCCCAGCGCCATACCGGACTCGCGTTGCCCTTCGGGAACGGCTTTCAGAGCTCCGCGCAGGGTCTGAGAGGCATAGGCCGAATAGAGCAGCGACAGTGAAATGACACCGCAAAGAAACGGGCTGACATTGAAATCGGTGATGTTCATCCGGACATGCAGCCGGGTGATGCCAAGCGGGATGTCAAAACCATCGGAGAGGGTCAGCAGTAACTGGGATGAACCGAAATAAATCCCCAGTACGACCAGCAGCTCCGGCAGTCCCCGCAATAATGTCACCAGCAATGTTCCGGGCCAGGCGAGGATCTTAAAACGCAGCGATTCCCAGCCCGCGAACAGTATCGCCAGTAACAGTCCGAGCAGTAATGCGCAGACGGCAAGGCCGACGGTCATCCCGGCGGCGCTTGCTAATGGAAATAACTCACTCATTGGCGATTACTGCTGGAACCATTTGTGATAGATGGTCTGGTAAGTGCCATCGGCTTTCACTTCTGCCAGGCCCTGATCCAGTGATTTTTGCAGAGAGGTATTCCCCTGACGAACGGCAATCCCTAAGCCGGTGCCGAAATAGTCTTTATCGGTCACTTTATTACCGACACTGCTCAGCTGAGGATCTTTCTTCAGCCATTCATTCACCACGGCAGTATCACCGAATACGGCATTAAGACGACCGTTTTTCAGATCCAGCATCGCATTCTGATAGCTGTCATAAGCCACCATGGTGATTTCAGGGTGCTTGTCGGTCAGGTATTTCTGGTGGGTAGTCCCGTTCTGAACCCCGACGCGTAAGCCTTTTAAAGCCGCAATGCTGGCAACTTTGCCTTTCTGTGCAATAAAGAGCGCAGAGTTATCGTAGTAGGGTTTGGTGAACAGCACCTGTTTTTCACGCTCAGGCGTAATATCCATCCCGGCCATCACCACATCATAGCGGCGGAATTTCAGACCCGGGATCAGGCTGTCAAATGACTGATTAGTGAATTCACAGGTGGCATCGATCTTTTTACAAATAGCATTCGCCAGATCAACATCAAAGCCCTGGATTTTATTATCGGCCCCGACAAATTCAAACGGAGGATAAGACGCTTCGGTCGCAAAATGCAGAGTCGTGGCTGCGGAAGCACTCAGACTGGCACCGGCAAACAGGGCGGCTAAAAGAATTTTTTTCATAATGAGTCCCGGATTAATGTGAAAGATAATGTGCGAACTGAGGGGTCTGCGGGTGAGTGAAGCGATCGGCATCACCCTGTTCAATAATGTGTCCGTTTTCCATGTAAACCACCTGGCTTGCCGTTTTCCGGGCAAACTCCACTTCGTGGGTCACAATAACCTGTGTAATGTTGGTGCGTGCCAGCTCGCGGATAATATCGACGACCTGTCCGGTGATTTCCGGGTCCAGCGCAGCGGTTGGCTCATCGAAAAGCAGTACCTGTGGTTCCATCATCAATGCCCGGGCGATAGCGACACGTTGCTGTTGTCCCCCGGACAGGTGCAGCGGAAAACGATCAGCAAACGAGCTGAGTTTAAGACGTTCAAGCAGTGCGGTGGCACGCTGACGAGCTGCTGTTTTATTCAATCCCAGCACACGGCAAGGCGCTTCAGTCAGGTTCTGCATGACGGTCAGATGAGGCCAGAGATTGTATTGCTGGAAAACAATACCGACATTACGCCGTAACTCACGGATAGCTTCTTCAGAAGGCTTATTCCTGAAGTTAAAGTGGTTACCGGCGATTGACAGTTCCCCGGTACGTGGCATTTCAAGCAGATTGAGTACCCGCAGGAGCGAACTTTTACCCGCACCGCTTGGGCCGAGTAAAACCATAGTTTCACCCTGCGGACAACTCAGTCCGATATCAAACAGTGCCTGGTGATCGCCGTAAAAGCAATTTATCCCGTTTAGTTGAATACTCATGCGCAAAAATTGAATAGTAATAAAGTGGAGCGAATAGTAACGTTGCCAGCATAGTTATGCAATTCCGGTCGCTGGAAATTTGTATAAATGCGCGTCAGAGTCAAAAAAGTAGCACAAAATTTTGTCAGTCAGCAGGGGCTTGCGTATGCTTTAGCCTGTTTATTCTGGCGGTTCTGGCGGGACGCATGAAAAAAAACTGGTTATGGATAGCACTGTTGGTAAGCGGTTGTCATTCAGGCACAGAGCACCGCCAGGTGTTCACCGTCGATCATCATCTGAATGCCCGAAGCCAGGAGCCCCGGGTGAAAATGGTCGTCCTTCACTATACGGCTGAAGATAATGCCAGGTCACTGCATCTTCTCAGCCAGGGGGAGGTCAGTGCGCATTATCTGATAACGTCTCCCGACGGAAAGCCTTCACCCGCCGTGACGGTTTATCAGTTGGTGCCTGAATCCCGTGTTGCCTGGCATGCCGGGGTGAGTGGCTGGCGTGGCTATACCCATCTGAACAGTATTTCGATAGGCATCGAACTGGTTAATCCGGGATATTACCGGAAAGGCGACAGGACGACCTGCACCCTGTATCCGCCTGCGCAAATCGATGCGCTGGAAAATCTCCTGCAGACGGTGGTGAAACGTTATGCAATCACTCCGGTGAATATTGTCGGGCACAGCGATGTCGCCCCCTTACGAAAACAGGACCCCGGCCCCTGTTTTCCATGGCACCTGCTGGCAAAAGCCGGTCTGGGGGCCTGGCCGGATGCAGGGGCTGTCGCGCAGTTTCTGGCAGGACATTCTGCCAGGGACCCTGCGGATCCCCGTGAGCTGATGACCTTACTGGCGCGTTATGGTTATCCCGTCACTGACCCCGGCTCTCCCGGCGAACAGGCCGGTGTCATTAGTGCCTTTCAGATGCATTTCAGGCCGGCACGGGTCACCGGCAAAGCTGATGCTGAAACCGAAGCCATTGCGCGGGCATTGCTTCAGAAATACGGCACCGCGCACTGACCCGGCCGGCCCGGTGCTATTGCTGTAAGAAGGCCTTCCAGGCGTCGACAACTTTCTGAAGTGCCGGGCGTGGCGTATCCAGGTGGGTCACAAGACGCGTGCCGTAGCCGAAGCTGATACGGATACCCCGGGCATCCATCCATTGCTGTAACGGAGTAATCTGTGTTTCCGGCAGACGGATAAAAATCATATTTGTCTGCCTGCGACTCACTTCGATACCCAGTTCTGCTAATTCAGCCGCCAGCCAGCGGGCATTTTCGTGATCTTCAGCCAGCCTCGCCACGTTATTGTCGAGGGCATAAATCCCCGCCGCGGCCAGAATACCGGCCTGACGCATTCCGCCTCCGGTCATTTTTCGCCAGCGACAGGCTTCTTCAATAAAATCATGGCTGCCGCATAACAGGGACCCGACGGGTGCTCCAAGACCTTTTGACAGGCATATGGACAGTGTATCGCAGTAACGGCTTAGCGCATCCAGGGGCTGACCGCTGGCGACAGCCGCATTGAAAATACGCGCCCCGTCAGTGTGTAATGCCAGATGATGCTGACGGGAGAAAGCAAAGACGTCTGCCAGCCAGTCAGAGGGCAGCACTTTGCCATGATGGGTATTTTCGATACTGATAAGGCGGGTACGGGCGAAATGAATATCCCGGGGTTTAATGACCTCCCGGACAATGTCCAGCGGCAGGGTACCGTCCGCATTTTCCATAACGGGCTGGGGCTGGATGCTGCCTAAAACGGCGGCGCCGCCGGCTTCATAGCGGTAATTATGGGCATGTTGTCCGGCAATATATTCGTCCCCCCGCTGACAGTGGCTGAGCAGCGCGACCAGGTTCGCCTGAGTTCCGCTGGGAAAGAAAAGGGCAGCCTGTTTACCGCTCATCGCCGCGGCTTTTTCCTGTAGTGCGTTTACTGTCGGGTCATCGCCGTAAACGTCATCTCCGGTCGGTGCGGAGGTCATTTTACGCAACATTTCAGCCCCGGGTTGGGTCACTGTATCACTTCGTAAATCAATCACATCAGGCTCCGTTGTCAGTAAAGGATCAGCAGACCGGCCATTGTCCATAGCCGGCCTTACTCTTTTACCGTAGCCAGTTAGTTTTCGCCAGACCTACCACCTCATTCCCCCGGCCATTGATAATGGCCCGGACCATATACAGACTGAAGCCTTTCGCCTGCTCAAGTTTTATTTTCGGCGGGATCACCAACTCATCCCCGGCAGTAGTGACATCCACCAGCACCGGGCCCGGATGGTCAAAGGCCTGTTGCAGAGCATCGGGCAGGGCAGACGCTTTTTCCACACGGATCCCTTTGATATTGCAGGCCGCCGCAATCGCCGCGAAATCCGGATTAACCAGCTCAGTACCGTCGGTCAGGAAGCCGCCAGCCTGCATTTCCATGGCGACGAAGCCCAGTACACTGTTATTAAAGATAATCATCTTAACCGGTAAGTTATGTTGCGCGATGGAAAGTAAATCGCCCATCAGCATGGCAAAGCCGCCATCCCCGCACAGTGCCACGACCTGACGCTGCGGGTCTACCGACTGAGCGCCCATCGCCTGCGGCATGGCATTCGCCATCGAACCGTGGTTAAACGACCCCAGTAATCGCCGGCGACCGTTCATTTTCAGATAGCGGGCGGCCCAGACCGTCGGAGTACCGACATCGCAGGTGAATACCGCATCTTCACTGGCCAGCGAACTGATCTGGCTTGCCAGATACTGGGGATGAATAGCTTGTTCATCATCAGGGATCGCTAAATCATCCAGGTCCCGGCGCGCATCCTGATAATGGTTGATGGCCCTGTCGAGATGCTTACGGTTCTGTTTTTCCTCTAAGCGGGGAAGCAGTAACATCAGCGTGGCTTTTACATCGCCGATGAGCGGAAGATCGACAGGGCAGTGTGCCCCCAGACTGCCTGCAGAAATATCGAGCTGAATAATTTTCGCGCCGGTGGGGTAGAAAGCGCGGTAAGGGAAGCGGGTGCCCAGCAGAACCAGCGTATCGGCTTTCAGCATGGCCTGATATCCGGAAGAGAAACCAATAAAACCGGTCATTCCGACATCATAAGGATTATCGTATTCCAGATGTTCTTTGCCACGCAGAGCATGCACGATAGGGGCTTTAAGTTTTTCAGCCAGCGCGGTGACTTCTGCGTGTGCGCCGGCACAGCCACTGCCACACAACAACGTGATATTTTCGGACTGATTCAGCATTGCAGCCAGAGTATCGAGTTGTAACAACGGGGGGACGGAAACGGGTACGGCAGGCGGATACCAGGCGGGTGTCACATTTTCCGGTGCAGGCTCCAGAGCGATATCGCCGGGTAATACAATGACTGAAACGCCCCCCTCCACAACTGCTTTTCGCATTGCAATGGCCAGTACCTGCGGTAACTGCTCCGGATTAGAGACCATCTCACAATAATGGCTGCACTCCTGAAACAGGGATTGCGGGTGAGTTTCCTGGAAATAGCCACTGCCGATTTCGCTGGAAGGAATATGCGCGGCGATGGCCAGTACCGGTACCCGGTTACGGTGGCAGTCAAACAACCCATTGATGAGATGCAGGTTTCCCGGGCCGCAGGAGCCGGCACACACGGCGAGCTGACCGGTTATTTGGGCTTCAGCACCGGCGGCAAAGGCGGCGACCTCTTCATGACGGGTGGACATCCACTCAATGGTCCCCAGTTTATTCAGGCTATCACTGAGACCATTCAGGGAGTCGCCGGTGACCCCCCAGATACGTTTGACGCCGGCAAGTTCCAGACTCTTGATAAGAAATGACGCGACCGTATTTTTCATTACTGACTCCCTGGAATAAAACCGGTCCGCCCGGAACGGTTATGAGCACGGATAATGAATAAAATTGTAGCGTATTTATTAACAATCGCCCGGAAGCTCCCGGAGCGTGATAGTTACCGGGTGCTCATGAGGAAAAGAATGCAATCATGATGGGGGCCAGCAAGCTCATAATAAAACCGTGAACGACCGCGGCAGGCACAATTTCCACCCCTCCGGCGCGTTGCAGTACCGGCAAGGTAAAGTCCATGGAGGTTGCACCGCATAACCCCAGTGCAGTCGAGCGATAGCGGCGGATAAGCACCGGGATCAGCATCATTGCGATCAGTTCCCGCAACAAATCTACCAGAAAAGCGCTGTTACCAATCACCGGTCCGAAAGCATTGGTCATCAAAATCCCGGACAGAGAATACCAGCCAAATCCACTGGACAGAGCCAGCCCGGTTTTCAAAGGTAATCCAAGGAGCAGGGCGGCGAGTATTCCGGCAGGCAGGGAGCTGGCCAGCACGATGGCAGCGACAATCACGCCCTGGCGATTAAACAGGATCTGCCGCAAATTCATGTCGCTGCTGCGTAACTGGATACCAATCAGTAATAGCAGCAGTAACAAGGCATACTCCCCCGCCCGGGTAGCATTGTGTAACACCTGCCAATGGGTTAACCCGATAAGAAATCCGGCAATCACCACACCACACATTTTCAGTGAATCCAGCAGCATGTGTAGCCGGGAGGGAAGCGGACCGGAAGCATGGGCAGTCGGCGAAGGCGCTAAGCGGTCAAATAATCTCAGTGCCAGAAAATTACAGACTAAAATGCAAAGAGCACAGGTCAGCGTGATCCGGACAATGACCCACAGGTTCGCGGTCAGATTATCCACAAAGGCCAGACTGACCCCCATAAACAAAAGAATGATGTAAACCATTCGGGTCAGTGAATAATTTACGGCTTTCAGAACACCGCGACGTCGGACAGGCAGCAGATAACCCGCGACCAGAGGAAGGAGCACAATGAGTAAACCAGAGTACATGAGAAGCCCGGCAAATTTCATGATCAAAGGATCAGGTTATCTGATTGATATTGGAGAGTAAATAAAATACTGATGCCCCTCACCGGCCTGTCAGTTTAGCCCTATGGAGTGTAATTCCCCTATGATGCTAAAACAGATCGAGATCAGAAATTTTCGCGGTATAGCGTTTCTGTCACTCGCGTTCCGCCAGGTGTCCCTGCTGATTGGGGAAAATGCCTGGGGGAAATCCAGTTTACTGGATGCGCTGACCCTGATGATGTCGCCTGCGGCTGAGAGTTTCCGCCTGACAGAGACAGATTTCTTTCGCACGCAGGACGATAAGCCCGCAGGGGCCTGTCTGATTGAACTGACCTTCGGTCCGGACTCCCCGGCAGGGAAGCTTCCGGCAGCCATCGCAGCACTGCTGCCTGCGGATCCCGGCGCTCGCGGGCTACGTTTCAGCTTCAGTGCCCGCAGGACAACGCAGGGGATTTCTCAGAATTTTTCCTTTCCGGACTATCCTCACTTAACGCAGCCAGTGGTATCTCAGTTAATACACGCTTTACGGGTCCTCTGTCCGGTGCTGCGACTGCGCGATGCGCGGTTCAGTTCACCGGAAGTGATGGCGTCAACGGCGGAGGGTAGCCGTCAGACGGGTGAGGTACTCATGGCGGGGACTGAGCAGCAGAATACGCTGCAGGGAGAAGACGTTCTGCAACAGGCTCTTACGCTGTTATGCCGGTTATCCGGACACTATTTCCATATCCGTGCAGGCGGAGCACTATCAGAACTGCCTGTGTCAGAGGAGAAAAACGATCTTCTCTGGCAGCAATTGAATGAACTGAACCGGAAACTGGCAAAAACAGCCCGCCCGGAGCGGGCGCCGGTATTGCGCGCCCTGCTGATGTTACTCGCCCGCCCGCCGTTCGCCGGAACCCTTCCGGACGAGGCCAGCCCGTTGATCCTGTTTGAAGACCCGGAAACCCGTCTGCATCCGATGATGTTATCGATGATATGGCAGTTTCTGGCGCTGTTACCGGCACAAAAAGTGGTGACCACTAACTCGTCAGATCTGGTCTCTATGGTCCCGCTGGAGAGTGTTTACCGTCTTGATCGATATCAGCAAATCACCCGCTGCTGGCATATTCCTGATGAGGGGATGTCCCACGATGAGTTGAGAAAAGTGACCTTCCATATTCAGGTGAGTCGACCGTCGGCGTTATTTGCCCGTTGCTGGCTTCTGGTGGAGGGAGAAACAGAAGTCTGGCTGATTAACGAACTGGCCCGGCAGACAGGGTTTTCTCTGGCTTCTGAAGGGATACGTGTGGTTGAATTTGCCCAGTCCGGACTGAAACCGTTATTACGGTTTGCCGCTCATATGGGGATCCGTTGGCATGTTCTGACGGACGGAGATGAAGCAGGCGCGAAATACGCCGCCATCGCGACCAGTCACCTGACAGAGAAACAGACGGAACGGCATCATCTTACCCGTTTTCCGGCGGCAGATATCGAACATTACTTCTACCGCAACGGATTTGCTGAGGTTTACCGGCAGGCAGCTCAACTCCCGGAGCATGGGCCGGGAGGGATGAATCGAGTGATCACTCGTGCAATACAGCACAGCTCCAAACCTTCGCTGGCGATTGCGGTTGCGAATGAAGTTGCAGAGCGGGGCAGCCAGTCGATTCCGCTGTTACTCCGTAAAATGATGGGCCGGGTACGGGGGCTTGCCAGGGGCCGTTTCGGTTAACATCAGACATTTAACATGCTGTGCGAGACGGGCTTGCACAGCAGACGTCATTATGACAGATTGGCCATAGGGTCGTTGACAGGAACGATAAGGCTGGCCTGGTTACCTTTTTCACCTTCACTGGCATTGTAGCTTACCTTCTGGCCTGCCTTGAGTGTTTTATACCCTTCCATCTGAATGGTGGAGTAGTGCGCGAAAATATCTTCACCTCCGGCTTCCGGGCAAATAAAACCGAATCCCTTGGCATTGTTAAACCATTTTACAAATCCTGTTTCCATGTGATGATGCCTCTCACCTGAATTGCAAAAATGAATGAGGGTGGCCGGAGAGCCACCTGATGAAAAAACAGACAACTCTGTCATTAAGACTATCTCTTCACCGGTAATGATCGTCAAGAAATTACCACAGGTATCACAGGGATAATTTCTCAAACTTTGAAGCAGTTAACGCTATCCGTATTTCAAAATCACAGAGAACCTCCGTAATCAGGATAATGCAGACTGCGCATCATTTTGGCGGCATGATAGACTTAACTGAAGAATTCTCTACAGAGTCACAGGCACACTTCAGTGGAATATTATGGCGAATACAAACGACTGGCTTAATTTTGAACACCTTACTGACAACACAGTTCGTGAGGAACTGAAGCCACCGTCAATGTATAAAGTTATTTTGAACAACGATGACTATACACCGATGGAATTTGTTATTGACGTACTGCAAAAGTTCTTTTCTTATGATATTGAACGCGCAACAGAACTCATGCTGAAAGTCCATTACGATGGCAAAGCCATCTGCGGAGTGTTTACTGCCGAAGTGGCAGAAACAAAAGTTGTCAGAATCAATCAGTATGCCAGAGAAAATGAACATCCTTTGCTCTGCACTCTGGAAAAATCTGATTAAGCCACCATATCTGTAGGCAGACATCAGAGCGTGAATCGAGGAGGTGCTTTATGCTCAATCAGGAACTGGAACTCAGTTTAAATATGGCTTTCGCCAGAGCGCGGGAGCACCACCATGAATTTATGACCGTGGAACACCTGTTACTGGCGCTGATCAGTAATCCGTCTGCCCGGGAGGCTCTTGAAGCCTGCTCGGTAGATCTGGTGGTTTTGCGTCAGGAACTCGAAACCTTCATCGAAAAAACAACCCCGGTTTTACCGGAAACTGACGGTGAACGTGATACCCAGCCGACACTGAGTTTTCAGCGGGTATTACAACGCGCCGTGTTTCATGTGCAATCTTCCGGCCGTAGTGAAGTCAATGGTGCAAATGTACTGGTGGCTATTTTCAGTGAACAGGAATCTCAGGCAGCATATTTATTGCGTAAGCACGAAGTGAGCCGCCTGGATATCGTCAACTTTATCTCTCATGGTGTACGTAAAGATGAGGGTGAGAGTGCGCCTGCCCCTGAAAACCAGGCCAATAACGAAGAGCAGAGTGCTGGCGGGGAGGAACGTATGGAGAACTTCACCACCAATCTGAATCAGCTGGCCCGGGTCGGTGGTATCGATCCTCTGATCGGACGTGATAAAGAGCTGGAAAGAGCCGTTCAGGTGCTATGCCGCCGCCGGAAAAATAACCCGCTGCTGGTGGGGGAATCCGGTGTCGGTAAGACGGCGATCGCGGAAGGTCTCGCCTGGCGTATTGAGCAAGGCGATGTGCCGGAAGTGATGAAAGACTGTACTATCTACTCACTGGATATCGGTTCTCTGCTGGCCGGGACTAAGTATCGCGGCGATTTTGAAAAACGGTTTAAAGCGTTGCTTAAGCAACTGGAGCAGGACGTCAACAGTATCCTGTTTATCGATGAGATCCATACCATCATCGGTGCCGGTGCAGCTTCCGGCGGGCAGGTAGATGCCGCTAACCTGATTAAGCCTCTGCTTTCCGGCGGTAAAATTCGTGTGATGGGCTCGACGACGTATCAGGAATTCAGCTCTATTTTCGAAAAAGACCGTGCGCTTGCACGTCGTTTCCAGAAAATTGATATCACTGAACCTTCGGCCGAAGAGACCATTCGTATCATTAACGGGTTGAAAGCGAAGTACGAAGCACACCATGATGTCCGTTACACCGCGAAAGCTGTTCGTGCGGCGGTAGAGCTGGCGGTTAAATATATTAATGACCGACACCTGCCGGATAAAGCCATCGATGTTATTGATGAAGCCGGGGCTCGTGCACGGTTAGTGCCACAGAGTAAACGTAAAAAGACCATCAATGTGCAGGACATCGAGAGTGTAGTGGCGCGTATTGCCCGTATTCCTGAGCAGAGTGTTTCAGCCACGGATCGCGATACCCTGCGTCAGCTGGATTCACGGCTGAAAATGCTGGTGTTTGGTCAGGACAGCGCCATCGATGCTCTGGCGGAAGCTATCAAAATGAGTCGTGCCGGCCTGGGTCATGATCATAAACCGGTGGGTTCCTTCCTGTTTGCCGGGCCGACCGGGGTAGGTAAGACGGAGGTCACGGTACAGCTGGCGAAAGCTCTGGGTATTGAGCTGCTACGCTTTGATATGTCGGAATATATGGAGCGTCATACCGTCAGTCGTTTGATTGGTGCGCCTCCGGGCTATGTGGGCTTTGATCAGGGCGGGTTACTGACGGATGCGGTGATCAAACATCCACATTCGGTCGTGCTGCTCGACGAAATTGAAAAAGCCCATCCGGATGTCTTTAATCTGTTATTGCAGGTGATGGATAACGGGACACTGACGGATAATAACGGACGTAAAGCAGACTTCCGTAATGTGGTGCTTGTGATGACCACTAACGCCGGGGTACGTGAAACGGAGCGTAAATCTATCGGACTGATCCATCAGGATAATACGACCGATGCGATGGAAGAAATCAGGAAAACCTTTACACCTGAATTCCGTAACCGCCTGGATAATATTATCTGGTTTGATCATCTGTCGACGGATGTTATTCATCAGGTGGTCGATAAGTTTATTGTCGAACTGCAGGCCCAGCTGGATCAGAAAGGCGTGTCTCTGGAAGTCAGTGACGGTGCACGGGACTGGCTGGCTGAAAAAGGCTACGACAAAGCGATGGGTGCCCGTCCTATGGCCCGTGCCGTGCAGGAAAACCTCAAGAAACCGCTGGCTAATGAATTGCTGTTTGGTTCACTGGTCGACGGGGGATCGGTGAAGGTGGCGCTGGATAAAACCAGCAATACGTTAACCTACCATTTTGAAAGTGCGGAACAGCGTAAAGCGGCAGGAACGGTGCATTAAGTCCGTATTCGCCCGTGAGTCATAAAACAAAAGGCCGGAATATCCGGCCTTAATTTTTTTGTACCTGTATAAAACAGGTTACTGACTCTTAGCGACTACGGAAGACAATGCGGCCTTTGCTCAAATCATAAGGAGTCAGCTCAACGGTGACTTTATCACCGGTCAGGATGCGGATATAGTTCTTACGCATTTTGCCGGAGATATGAGCGGTAACCACGTGCCCGTTTTCGAGCTCAACGCGGAACATGGTGTTAGGTAACGTATCCAGTACGGTACCTTGCATTTCAATATTGTCTTCTTTGGCCATCGAATCCTCTGAATGGACTAGCTAAATTTGAATCGGCAAGATAATGCCCAATTCTGGTATCTATGTAAAGAATTGTTGGTGTAAATACCAACACTCCGCTATGCGGCATGCAAAAACATGCGCAGTGCAAATAAATTCGGGTGTTCTGACGTTAATCGGGGATATTTGCAGAATCGTGCATCTGAATAGCAAGTCGGGGGGAAACCTTCCTTGATGTTCATCAGTGTACCAGCAGAATCTCCATCAGGGCGCATCGGAAAACACCTTCTGAAGCGCGAACGACATAACAAGCAGACAGAGTCTAACACTTTCCGGGTGAAATGTCTGTAAAACATTAACGGGCAGCTTAACCCGGCTCGCCGGTTTGCCAGCACCCGTCTGCCAGTGGTAATACCTGTAGTGCGGCGACCTGTTGCAGATAGGCTTCGCGCGGGATCTCTGTCGCCCCTAAGGAGGCGGTATGAGGGTTCAGTATCTGGCAGTCAATTAACTGTCCGCCGTGGACCTTGAAGTGCCGGCAAAACAGCATCAGTGCAGTTTTAGAAGCATTCGGGCGCGTACTGAACATCGATTCCGCGCAGAATAGCTGGCCGACCGCCATCCCATACAAACCACCTGCCAGATGCCCGTCCTGCCAGACTTCCACCGAATGCGCATAGCCTTTCTGCGATAAAGTCAGCCAGGCAGCGATCACTTCATCCGTGATCCAGGTCCCTCCGGTCCTTTCTGCCGCGCAACCGCGGATCACGCCCTCGAAGTCCCGATTAATGGTGACCTGATAAGGTGAGTGGCGATGAAAACGGGCCATACTGCGGCTAAGATGGAATGCCTCAGGGTAAAGTACCGCCCGTGGATCCGGTGACCACCACAGCAACGGGTCCTGTTCAGAGAACCAGGGAAAGATACCCTGCCGGTAGGCTTCCCGCATCCTTTGCCAGCTCAGATCCCCGCCAAACGCCAGCAGCCCGTCAGGTTCTGTCAGCGCTTGTGAGGGCGGGGGAAAGCTGAGTGTATCAGCCGCTAACTGCGGCAGGATCAATGGCATCCGGGATGACCTCACTCGGGTTCAGACGCTGAGTAAACTGCCAGTAGCGGCCACGCGCGCTGAGAAGCGTTGACGTGTCACCCTGTTCGATAATATGGCCGTTTTCCATCACACAAACACGATCCATTGCAGCCAGTCCGGTCAGGCGGTGTGTCACCATTATCACGGTTTTATCCCGGGTAACCCGCGCCAGAAGCGCCAGAATATGCTGCTCGGTGGTGGCATCCAGTCCCTCGGTCGGCTCATCGAGTAACCAGAGGTCTCCCTGGTGGAGGAGCGCCCGTGCGATGGCTAAACGGCGTAATTCCCCCCCGGAAAGTGTTCTGCCGCCTTCTCCTAACCAGCCGTTAAGCCCGTCATTTTCCAGCAACTGCCCGAGGCCGGTCTGTTGCAATACGTCGACCAGCGCTTCATCGGTACTGTCAGGTGCAGCAAGTTTGAGGTTGTCACGCAGGGTCTGGTTGAAGACCGAAACGCGCTGAGTCACCACGCTGGTCCGCCGACGAAGCGTCGCTTCATCCCATTGCGGCAAAGGGGACTGGTTAAAGCAAATTTCGCCTTGCCCGGGGTCAGCCGCACGGGTCAGCAGTTGCAGGAGCGTTGACTTACCGCAGCCGGTAAAACCGAGCAGAGCAATTTTTTCGCCCTGAGCAACCGTCAGGTTCAGTCCGTTAATCACCGCCCGGGGTTGTCCGGGATAGCTGAACCCCAGTCCGGTGATCCGGACGGCAATCCCCGGGTGATTATCTGTCAGCGCTTTTTGCGGAAACTGTACCGCAGGTTTCTGGCCTAAAATTTCGTTTAAGCGTGAAGCAGAAACCATCACCTTTGAGATATGGAGGAAAGCGGCAGCCACCGGCCCCAGGGACTCAAAAGCCGCCAGAACGCAGAAAGTAAAGAGTGCCAGCCAGGTGGGGTCGGCAGAGGCTGAGTGGAGGAGCAGCGAACCCAGCCCCAGCATAAGGCAGACAGTCAGCCCGGTAATAAACATCAGCAGGCTCTGCGATGCGGCGGTCAGCGACTGCTGCTGCCGTTCGGCCTGATAAATATCGTCGCCGGTGGTCGTCAGTTGCTGTTGCCAGCGTTTACTGTGCTGGTAAATCTTCAGCTCCGCCATACTGCTTAGCCAGCGGGTCAGTTGCCGGCGGTAACTGGCCTGCGTCAGAGCCATTGCCTCACCGGAACCTTTACCAAGGCGGTAAAAGAGGGGAGGGAGGATCAGCAGCGTCAGTAACATCACCAGGCCCGCGACCAGTGCCAGTGGCAGGTTCAGGAAACTCAGTCCGAAAGTGACGACGATAATGACACATAACGCCCCGGCCAGGGGGGAAATCACCCGCAGATAGAGATGGTCAAGGTGGTCAACGTCTGCAACAAAGCGGTTCAGCAAATCGCCCTGATTAAACGGTAACAGCCCGGCAGGGGATAGGGGGAACAGCTTGCTGAAGGTGTACACGCGAAGATGCTGAAGTACACGGAATGTGCCGTCATGGCTGACCAGTCGCTCGAAGTACCGTGCCACGGTACGGATAATGGCAGCCCCCCTGACTCCGGCAGCAGGTAACATATAGTTAAAACTGTACAGCCCGGCGGTCCCGGCGACTGCGGAGGCAGCCAGAAACCAGCCGGAAAGTGTCAGTAAACTGATACTTGCCAGCAGTGTCAGCAGGGCCAGTATCAACCCCAGCCCCAGTAAGAAGCCGTGACGTTTCCAGAGACGCAAAAAGGGCAGTAAAGTTTTCATAAGGTAATCTCCCCGTCACGCTGAGCTAACATGTCCCTGAACGGCCCTGCTGTCGTGGCGAGCGCCTGCCAGCGGCCTTTCTGAATAATTTGTCCGGCTGCCATTACCCAGATTTCATCCCAGTCCTGTAACCCTTCGAGCTGGTGAGTGATCATCAGCGTTGTCTGCTGTAAGGAGGCTTCGGTAAGTGCATGCATCACATGTTGCTCGCTTTGTCTGTCCAGGCTGGCTGTTGGCTCATCCAGCAGTAGCAGTGCTGAAGGCAGTAACAGGGCCCGTGCAACCGCAACACGCTGGGCCTGGCCGACAGATAGCCGGACCGCATTATCGCCGGTGGGTGTATCAATCCCCTCAGGCAGGTCGGCAATAAAAGCATTGATACCGCTGCATTCCATTACCCGTTGAAATTGCTGTGCGTCACAGGGGCGATCCAGAATGATGTTATCGCGTACGGTTTCTGCCGGCAGCACCGGGTTTTGCCCGACCCAGGCCAGTTGTTTCTGCCAGTGATCCGGACGAATATCCCGTAACTCTGTACCGTCAACCGTAAGGGAACCCTGATACGGGAGAAAGCCGAGGATGACATTAATCAGTGACGTTTTACCGGCACCACTGACCCCGGCCAGCGCAATACGTTTGCCTGCCGGAAGAGTGAAATTCAGAGGCTGAGTTAACGGCTTCCCTTTGGCTGTCATGACAACCAGGTCACGAGCGACCAGGGTACAGGGACCGGACCTGCCCGGTGTCAGTGTTCCGGTGTTCAGGTTTGCCTCTTCGGTTTCGCTCAGGAAAGTTTCCAGCTGGTCGGCAGCACCGACAGCCTGAGCCTTCGCATGGTAGAAATTCCCTAAATCACGCAGAGGCTGGAAGAACTCCGGTGCCAGTATCAGTGCCAGAAAGCCGGCAAACAGGGTGACTCCGCGGTGGTAATCACCGAAATGCAGTACGCCAAGATAAGAGAAGCCGAAATAGACGGCGACCACGGCAATAGAAATTGCGGCAAAGAACTCAAGCACCGCAGACGAGAGAAATGCCAGTCTCAGAACCTCCATGGTACGCAGGCGGAACTGTTCAGTGTTTCCGGCGATAGCGGCTTGCTCTGCACGACCCCGATGAAAAAGCCGTAGTGTTTCCAGTCCACGCAGACGGTCAAGGAAGTCACCGCTAAGACGGGCTAGTGCCTGGAAATTTCTGCGGTTGGCTTCTGCGGCTCCCATACCGACCATCGCCATAAACAGTGGGATCAGAGGCGCGGTACAGAACAGGATCAGCGCCGCTGTCCAGTTAAGGGGTAACAGCGTGATCAGGATCAGGGCAGGGATCAGTGTTGCCAGGCTCATCTGAGGCAGATAACGTGCATAGTAGTCCTGCATATTATCAATTTGTTCCTGCAACAGGGTCGTCCAGCTCCCGACGGCACGGCTCGTTGTTCCGGCAGGGCCCCGGGCTTCCAGGCGTAAAATAATCTGTTGGCGTATAGCCTCACGAATGGCGCTAGCGGCACGAAAACCGGCCATTTCCCGTAAATAATGCAACAGACTGCGCCCGGCAAAGCAGGCCGCCAGTGCCACCAGTAACCCGGGGGTGTCACTGGCAGGCTGATGACTGATAATAAAATTTTGTAATACGCGGGCGATGATCCCGGCCTGCGTGATAATTAACAGTGCACTGAATACACCGGTGATAACGGAGAGGCGTAACCAGCGGCGTCCGTAATGACGCTGTTCTTTGAGCCAGCGAACTAAAAACTGTTGACGGGATTTATTCATGGAATTCTGCAAAGTGAATGTCAGACACCAGAGGTGTAAAGTAATACCCCTTGTAAAAGTGCAGGTACCTTAACATGAGGAACAGTAAAAAGGCGACAGTTTCGCTGTCGCCTTAGAGTCTCATTCAAAATGAAGGGGGAAAACTACGCGTCCTGGCCCAGGCCGTCTAAATAACGTTCGGCATCCAGGGCAGCCATACAGCCGGTTCCTGCAGAAGTGATTGCCTGACGATAGGTATGATCCATCACATCGCCGGCGGCAAACACACCAGGGATACTGGTCTGGGTTGCATTCCCCTGAAGACCGGACTGCACCACGATATAGCCGTTATTCAGTTCCAGCTGATCAGCAAAAATCGCAGTATTCGGGCTGTGACCGATGGCAATAAATACCCCGGCGACATCAATCTGCTCGGATTCAGCATTGTCTTCTGTCGGACGCAGACGCGCCCCGGTGACCCCCATCTCATCTCCGGTGACTTCTTCCAGGATGCGATTGGTGTGCAGAACGATATTGCCACTGGCGACTTTTTCCATCATCCGGTCAATAAGGATTTTTTCGGCACGGAAGGTGTCGCGACGATGGATAAGATGAACCTCAGAGGCGATATTTGCCAGATAGAGGGCTTCCTCGACGGCGGTATTTCCGCCGCCGACCACTGCCACTTTTTGCTGACGATAAAAGAAACCGTCGCAGGTCGCACAGGCGGAGACGCCTTTACCTTTAAAGGCTTCTTCCGAAGGTAAACCAATATAACGTGCAGAGGCTCCGGTCGCGATAATCAGCGCATCAGTGGTGTACTCACCACTGTCGCCGATCAAACGAAACGGGCGTTGCTTGACGTCGACGGTATGAATATGGTCGTGAACGATTTCAGTATTAAATTTAATCGCATGTTCATGCATACGTTCCATAAGCCCGGGCCCGGTCAGGCCCTCAGGATCACCCGGCCAGTTTTCGACCTCTGTTGTGGTGGTCAGTTGCCCGCCTTTTTCTACCCCGGTAATTAATACCGGATTAAGGTTTGCACGCGCAGCATAGACAGCTGCAGTGTAACCGGCAGGGCCGGAACCCAGGATCAGTAGTTTACTGTGTTTGGCCATGCTTTTTTCCTCAATAAAACAAACCGCTGACAAATATCGGTAGATTGTAGGCAAACGCGACGACGAAAAAAAGAGTCCGATAGCGGAGATTACTTATTAATGTGAACGTTGAAACTAATCACCCGTGGTTAAGGCCTCTGACAGGGATCCGTCACTGTGGTGACGGGAGGATAAAAGGCTAAAAGTATTGGCCGAAAATTTATATTCACCGCAGACGGCGGAATGTTGTACTGAAATTGGATGTTTTACTTTGACAATCGCCTGTTGTTTTGCGAAAACATGAGGTGAGACAAATAAAGTTCAGCGAACAGGAGCCGCGCAGGCCGTAGCTTCTGAACGCCGGATAAATAAACCTGAGTTGTCTTTGGCCTGTTTCATCGTGGACAGACAGTGAAATGAACCGAAAACAGCAAATATACAGGCAATGTTTCAACATAACTCAGGCCCTTCACCGATGACAGGTTGAAGGGCAGGTAGTCTTAGGGAAGGAAATGAAGAGAGAAAATAATAATGACAGATAATAAGAAACGCCCTGGCAAAGATCTGGACCGTATCGACAGAAATATCCTGAATGAACTACAAAAAGATGGCCGTATTTCGAATGTCGAGCTCTCTAAACGGGTAGGTCTGTCTCCGACGCCTTGCCTTGAACGAGTCCGCCGCCTGGAACGTCAGGGGTTTATTCTGGGGTATACCGCACTGCTTAATCCGCACTATCTGGATGCATCACTGCTGGTTTTTGTTGAGATTACTCTGAATCGTGGCACCCCTGATGTGTTCGAGCAATTTAATACCGCAGTCCAGAAACTTGAGGAAACTCAGGAGTGTCATCTGGTTTCCGGTGACTTTGACTATTTGCTGAAGACCCGTGTTCCGGATATGTCCGCATACCGTAAGCTGCTGGGGGAAACCCTGTTACGCCTGCCTGGCGTCAACGATACCCGCACGTATGTGGTCATGGAAGAAGTGAAGCAGAGTAACCGCTTAGTGATTAAAACTCGCTAAATCAGCCAGGTGCAAAACCTGTGGCAATTAGGTACACTCCTGTGAATTCATACAGGAACAGTGCTGACTAATGGTGCTGTTCCTCTCTTTCGTTGACAGGCACCTGGAGAGATCTCTTGAGCCAGGAATATACAGAAGATAAAGATGTATCTTTAACGCCACTGAGTAGTGGACAACGGCTGCTGGAAGCATTACTGATTCTGGTGGCACTTTTTGCCGTTTATTTAATGGTCTCCCTGGTCAGTTTTAATCCTTCTGACCCGAGCTGGTCACAAACCGCCTGGCATGAGCCCATCCATAATTTAGGTGGCCGGCCCGGAGCCTGGCTGGCTGATACCCTGTTCTTTATCTTCGGGGTGATGGCTTACGCCATTCCGGTGGTGATCATTGGTTTATGCTGGATTTCCTTCCGTCATCGCAACCGCAATGAATACATCGATTGCTTTGCTATCGGCCTGCGTCTGATAGGCGTGCTGGCGCTGGTGGTCACTACCTGTGGTCTGGCCGCAATCAATGCTGATGATATCTGGTATTTCGCCTCCGGAGGCGTGATTGGCAGCCTGGTCAGTAGTGCGATGGCACCTTATCTCAATCAGATGACAGGGACATTGGTCCTGCTGTTTGTCTGGGCGGCCGGGATCACTCTGTATACCGGGTGGTCATGGCTGACAATTGCAGAGAAGATCGGCGGGGCAGTGATGACCGTTCTTACCTTCGCGAGCAATCGCTCCCGGGGTGATGATCGCTGGCAATATGAGGATGAGGATGACGCGCCTGAGTCGGTTTCCCGCAAAGAAACCTCACAGGAAGTCACAGAAGATGATCCTCTGTTCGGTTCGACAGATGCTGCGGCAAACGAGCCATCGGCACACGGAAATACCGCACATCCGTCAGAGAACGAAGAACATGACCCGCTGTTTTCAACGCCAGTGTCTGCCCCGAAAACGGATGATAATGACCCCTTATTGAGCCCATCAACCTTTGCTTCAGTCACGGCGGAGGATGACAACGATCCATTATTCAGTGCGCCAGCGTTTGGAACGGCACCGGAAACCGCTGCACCGGTAACCCCGCAACCTGCATCGGTTCAATCCGGGGTACCGGAAAACCGCCCGACGCCGGTCGTCGCAGCCGATGCTTACAGAGCACCGGCACAGGTGAAAACAACGCAGGCCGCAGAGCCACCGCTTTACCGTTTCGATGTACCGGAGACGGTTGCGTCTCAGCCGACGCCTGAAGCTCCGCCGTCACCGGCATCACGGGCCTCCGGGGTAGCTCCGCAGGTTCAGACATCCCGGTCTGACCCTCAGACGTCGTCGTCGGCGGTACCTCAGACCCGGGTTGCGGCGGCGGCGCCTGCTGCAGTCAATGCTCAGACCGTGGCTGCCACCGTAGTAAAACCGGCCGGGCAGTCACCGTTTGCTGTGGCAGCCAGTATGGGTAAATTACAGAGCCCTCCGACGGTGACGGAACCTGTACAGCGTAGTGGTAACCCTCAGGTAAAACGCGGGATTGGGGGGCCGGAACTGCCACGTCCGAATCCTGTCCGTTTGCCGACCCGCCGTGAAATGGCCTCTTATGGTATTAAATTACCTTCACAACGTATTGCGGAAGAAAAAGCACGTGAAGAGGAGTTACAGCGTCAGTTGAATTCTCAGATGACGGAGACAAGCGAGTCTTCGGCCGAAGAAAATGAATTCGACCAGGCGGCGCTGCGCCAGGCGTTTACCATGCAGCAAAAGGCACGGTATGGCGAGGATCATGTCACTGTGACACCTGAAGAAGAAGATGAGCTGCAACAGGCGATGCTGGCGCGACAGTTCTCCGAACAGCAACAACAGCGGTATCAGACGACGGCAGAGGATGTTACTGAAGTCAGTGCTGACCATGTAGCGACCTCTGCGCCACTCTCTTCAGAGGCTATATCTGCGTTTGATTTCTCACCGATGAAAGAACTGGTGGATGATAATCCGGCAGAGCCTCTGTTTACGATTGCTCCGGGGGCTGAAACTGCAGCGCCGGCACAGTCACCGTCTTCTGTCGCAGGGATTAACTCAGCGCAGCATTCGCAGACGCAGGGCGCCACTGCACAGCCGGGGCAGCCGCAATACGCGGCTCAGCAAGCACCGGCACAGTCACCGTCTTCTGCCTCAGGGGTTAACTCAGCGCAGTATTCGCAGCCGCAGGGTGCCACTGCACAACCGGGGCAGCCGCAATACGCGGCTCAGCAAGCACCGGCACAGTCACCGTCTTCTGCTGCAGGGGTTAACTCAGCGCAGTATTCGCAGCCGCAGGGCGCCACTGCACAACCGGGGCAGCCGCAATACGCGGCCCCGCAGGAAACGGTTTCTCAACCGCAGGCTGCTCAGGAACAGCAGAGTCTGTTCCACCCGTTCCTGGTTCGTCATGAACAGCCACTGGAAAAACCATCAACACCTCTTCCGACCATGGATTTACTGACGCCACCTCCGGTAGAAGAAGAGCCGGTGGATATGTTTGCACTGGAACAAACAGGTAAACTGGTTGAGGCAAGACTGAATGACTTCAGAGTCAAAGCAGAAGTTGTCGGTATTTCACCGGGACCGGTGATCACCCGTTTTGAGCTGGACCTGGCGCCAGGGGTGAAAGCCGCCAGAATTTCTAATCTCTCCCGCGACCTGGCCCGTTCATTATCCGCCGTTGCGGTTCGTATTGTTGAGGTCATTCCGGGCAAGCCATATGTCGGGCTGGAATTACCGAATAAACATCGCCAGACCGTTTATTTGCGTGAAGTGCTGGACTGCGCAAAGTTCAGGGACAATCCGTCGCCGCTGGCGATTGTACTGGGGAAAGATATTGCCGGTCAGCCAGTGGTGGCAGACCTTGCTAAAATGCCCCATTTGCTGGTCGCCGGTACCACCGGTTCAGGGAAATCTGTCGGCGTGAACGCCATGATCATCAGTATGCTGTATAAGGCAACCCCTGATGAAGTGCGCTTCATTATGATTGACCCGAAAATGCTGGAACTTTCTGTGTATGAAGGTATTCCGCATCTGCTGACTGAAGTTGTGACAGACATGAAGGATGCAGCCAATGCGTTACGCTGGAGTGTCGGAGAGATGGAACGTCGCTACAAGCTGATGTCCGCGCTGGGCGTACGTAACCTTGCAGGTTATAACGAAAAAATCGTACAGGCTGAAGCGATGGGCCGGCCTATTCCGGATCCGTTCTGGAAACCTGGTGATAGTATGGACACTACACCGCCGGTTCTCGAAAAGCTGCCCTACATCGTCGTGCTGGTAGATGAGTTTGCTGACCTGATGATGGCCGTGGGTAAAAAGGTAGAAGAACTGATCGCCCGCCTGGCACAAAAAGCCCGTGCCGCCGGTATTCACCTGGTATTGGCGACGCAGCGTCCGTCGGTCGATGTGATCACCGGGCTTATTAAAGCGAATATTCCTACGCGTATCGCTTTTACCGTTTCAAGTAAAATTGACTCCCGTACCATCCTGGATCAGGCCGGGGCGGAATCATTGCTCGGGATGGGGGATATGCTTTATATGCCGCCTAACTCGTCGATGCCGGTACGTGTGCATGGGGCGTTTGTCCGTGACCAGGAAGTTCATGCTGTGGTTCAGGACTGGAAAGCCCGGGGCAGACCTCAATATATCGACAGTATCACTGCCGGTGATGAGAGTGAGAACGGAGCGGGCGGCGCAGATGGCAACAGTGAAGAACTGGATCCGCTGTTCGACCAGGCGGTCGGATTTGTGGTCGAAAAACGTCGTGCCTCGATTTCCGGTGTTCAGCGACAGTTCCGTATCGGTTATAACCGGGCCGCCAGGATCATCGAACAGATGGAAGCTCAGGGGATAGTTTCCGAACCCGGACATAACGGTAACCGGGAAGTGCTGTCACCCCCGCCGCACGAAATGTAAGTTCTGATAACAGGTTGTTATCCTGATGGGCCAGAGTTTTCTGGCCCATTGCTTATCACTCCCGCTATCCCCATAGTAATACTCAGAATTCAGTTTTTTCTCCTGTCGGAATATACCGGCAGAGACTACGGTTAACAGTGCACAGCCGGAATGAAGGATAAGGAATAATTACAGATGAAAAAATTGTTGATTGCTACAGGTGTTATCAGTCTTATGATTTCAGCCGCTGTCAGGGCCGACGACTCAGCCAGCCTGCAGGCACGTCTGGATAAAGTGAGTAGTTTTCATGCGCAATTCAGTCAGAAAGTCACGGATGCTTCAGGCAATAACGTGCAGAACGGTGAAGGTGAACTGTGGGTTCAGCGTCCGAGCCTGTTTAACTGGCACATGACGGCCCCGGATGAAAGTACCATTATCTCCGATGGCAAAACGTTATGGTTTTATAATCCTTTCGTTGAACAGGTGACGGCGACCTGGGTGAAAAATGCCACCAGCAATACGCCTTTTATGCTGATCGCACGTAATCAGCCATCAGACTGGAAACGCTATAATGTGAAGCAGCAGGGCGATAATTTTGAACTGACGCCGAAGAGCAGTGACGGTAATTTAAAAGAGTTCACGATTGATGTGACTCCGGGCGGCACGATCCGTCAGTTTAGTGCGGTTGAGCAGGACGGGCAACGCAGCAGTTATGAGCTGAAAAGCCAACAGAATGGTGCGATCAGCGCGGATAAATTCAGGTTTACTCCTCCTCAAGGGGTAACGGTGGATGATCAGCGTCAGTGAGGTGAATGTGGATACACTTTCTCTGGATTTCGCTGCAAACGATTTTCAGCCCCTGGCCGCACGTATGCGGCCTCGAACACTGGCTGAATATGGCGGCCAGCAGCATCTGCTGGCCGCAGGTAAACCCCTGCCGAGAGCCATTGAAGCCGGTCACCTGCATTCTATGATCCTCTGGGGCCCTCCGGGAACCGGTAAGACAACATTGGCAGAGATTATCGCCCGGTATGCGAATGCCGGTGTCGAGCGTATTTCTGCGGTTACCTCCGGGGTCAAAGATATCCGTGAAGCTATTGCGAGGGCGGATCAGAGCAGACAGGCAGGTCGCAGGACGATCCTTTTTGTGGATGAGGTGCACCGCTTTAATAAAAGTCAGCAGGATGCTTTTCTGCCGCATATAGAAGACGGAACCATTACCTTTATCGGCGCTACGACAGAAAATCCCTCTTTTGAACTTAATTCGGCACTGCTTTCCCGTGCCCGGGTTTATCTGCTGAAATCACTGACGGTTAACGACATTGAGGACGTGCTCAGTCAGGCAATGTCCGATAGTGACCGCGGCCTGGGCGGACAGGCTCTGAAATTACCGGATGAGACCCGGAAGATGATAGCGGAACTGGTGAACGGGGATGCCCGCAGGGCGCTGAATACGCTGGAGATGATGGCGGATATGGCTGAACCGGATGCCGGGGGGATGCGAATACTTACTCCGGCGTTATTAACCGAAGTCGCCGGCGAACGTACTGCCCGCTTCGATAATAAAGGTGACCGCTTTTATGATCTGATTTCAGCGTTGCATAAATCCGTCCGTGGTTCTGCCCCGGACGCTGCCCTTTACTGGTACGCACGTATTATTACCGCAGGCGGTGATCCGCTGTATGTTGCCCGTCGTCTGCTGGCGATTGCTTCAGAAGATATCGGTAATGCCGACCCAAGAGCGATGCAGGTCGCCATTGCCGGCTGGGATTGTTATACCCGGGTGGGTCCGGCTGAAGGAGAAAGGGCGATAGCACAAGCGATTGTTTATTTATCCTGCGCGCCAAAGAGTAATGCGGTATACCGGGCTTTTAATGCTGCTATGGCGTCTGCCAGAGAAAATCCTGATTATGATGTTCCGGATCATCTCCGTAATGCACCGACCAGACTAATGAAAGAAATGGGGCTCAATAAAGGTTACCGTTATGCCCATGATGAGCCTAACGGCTATGCCGCTGGCGAGGAGTATTTTCCGCCTGAAATGGCCGGTTCGCGCTATTATTCACCAGTTGAACGCGGTCTGGAGACGAAAATTGCAGAAAAGCTGGCATGGCTGACTGAACAGAATCAAAATAGCCCGACAAAACGCTACCGCTGATAAAAACATTACGGTAAGGTGAGTAGCAACGTTATTTCGTTTTGTGGATCTCTCCCGACGATTTTTTCATATTATTAACTCATACACAGGATTAGTATGCTCGATCCCAATCTGCTGCGTAATGAGCCAGACGCAGTTGCAGAAAAACTGGCACGCCGGGGATTTACTCTGGATGTTGAGACGTTACGTTCTCTTGAAGAACGTCGTAAAGTTTTGCAGGTAGAAACCGAAAATCTCCAGGCGGAACGTAATTCACGATCCAAATCCATCGGTCAGGCCAAAGCGCGTGGGGAAGATATCGAGCCACTGCGTAAGGAAGTGAATGAACTGGGAGAGCGACTGGAAGCTGCCAAAGCAGAACTGGACGCACTTCAGACGGACATCCGTAATCTTGCACTGACATTGCCAAACCTGCCAGCAGATGAAGTGCCTGAGGGGAAAGATGATCAAGATAACCTGGAAGTCAGTCGCTGGGGTGAACCTCTGAAGTTTGATTTCCAGGTACGTGACCATGTGGATCTGGGTGAGCTTGCCGGCGGGATGGATTTTGCCTCTGCGGTTAAGCTGACCGGTTCACGTTTTGTGGTGATGAGAGGGCAAATTGCCCGTATGCACCGTGCCCTGACGCAATTTATGCTGGACCTGCATACCGGTGAACATGGTTATACCGAGATGTATGTCCCTTATCTGGTGAATCAGGATTCATTATACGGCACCGGTCAGTTACCAAAATTTGGTAACGACCTGTTCCATACTCGTCCGCTGGAAGAAGAAGCCGACAGCAGTAATTATGCGTTGATCCCGACAGCGGAAGTTCCGTTGACGAATCTGGTCCGCGATGAAATTCTGGATGAAGAAAATTTACCGCTGAAAATGACGGCACACACACCTTGCTTCCGTGCTGAAGCCGGATCATACGGTCGTGATACCCGCGGATTAATCCGTATGCATCAGTTTGATAAAGTCGAAATGGTGCAGGTTGTTGCTCCGGAGACGTCGATGCAGGCGCTGGAAGAACTGACCGGTCATGCAGAGAAAGTTCTGCAGTTACTGGAACTTCCTTACCGCAAAATGCTGCTATGCACCGGCGATATGGGCTTTGGTGCCACTAAGACTTACGACCTTGAGGTCTGGTTACCGGCACAGGATACCTATCGCGAGATTTCTTCCTGTTCAAATATGGCTGACTTCCAGGCTCGTCGTATGCAGGCACGTTGCCGCAGTAAAACCGAGAAAAAACCGAAGCTGCTGCATACTCTGAATGGGTCAGGACTGGCGGTCGGACGTACTCTGGTGGCTGTACTGGAAAACTACCAGCAGGCCGATGGTCGGATCCGTGTTCCGGAAGTCCTGAAGCCTTATATGAATAATCTGGACTTTATTGGCTGATCCTTCATGCTGATCAAAAACCTGTCTTTCGAAAGAACGGCAGGTTTTTTTTTGCCTGTAAAACAGGATGCTCTCGATACCGTTGTGCCGGGCACTGAATGTTTCTCATGCCAGTGATAAACAGAGCTAAACCGTTCTAAGCAAGCTGCACTATTACTGGCAGGTCTGTGTTCCGGAATGATGCTTATGCATGTCTGCTGACTGCCTGTGAAGCAAGCAGGTGAGGGGGCTAGTGTCCCGGGATAATGGGCTTCGCCATAATCAGAAGAACAATATACCGCCCCCTACTGCGTATAGTTACCTGCCTAATGTTTATGCATCAATAGATATCATAATAAAAGGCGTGTATTCGATAGGCTCAGAATAATTAACCGGCGAAACAAAATCGCAAATAAGAATATTAATAATAACCAGAACATTTACCGCGAAATATAGAATAGCCCTGAAATATATAGCACCCTGATTAAAACGACAAGTGACAAAAAAGACATTAAAAACCCAGTGTTTTATCTGGTTAAAAAATAAACACGCATGGAATATATATACGTACTTATGAATAAAAGAGTTCTTTTGGTGAATACATAATCAGGTCAATACCTTTAGAGTAATCTTATTGTAAAGATAACGATATTAATTAAGGCTATTTGTAATTTACGACGATATTTTAGTCTTGAAAATAGGTGTTTAGACGATTTATAAGCTGGATTAAATGACTAATTAATAGTTTTTTCCTATTAATGCCTGGCGGCATAGTAGAGTATTTAATTGCATATTATTTATTGATATGGTGTTTTATGCTGAAATTTATGATATTTCTAGTGATATAGTCTAAAAGCTATCTCCATTATGGGTTTTATTGATGCTAACTTCATTGATAGTTATATTTGATCATTCATCTGCGTTGGATTTTTATTATTGACGAGTATAATGCTGCCGCACTACGAATCATTTGAATCGCTAATCTGTTTATTCAGGTACTCCGGCGATCTTCTGATTGAACATACCAACCAAAAAAATAAAAAGAGAAAGAATATGTTGAAAAAATCACTGTTAATGATTTCTGTAACTTCATCTTTAGTTTTTACTTCTGCAAGTTATGCAGATACTTCTGCTTATACTGAGCAGGCAACTGCCAATATGAATGTGTCGCTGACAGTATTAAAGGCATGTAGTATTACTGCCAGTGATATGTCTTTTGGTAAGCAATACAGCAACGCGGGTGACTTATCTGTTTCAACAACAGCGTCGGTCGTTTGTACCAAAAATACGCCGTATAAGGTTTCGTCTGATAGTTCACATGATTATGAAATGTCAGATACTAACGGAGACAAAATTGCCTATAGTCTCTATACTGATAAGACTGCAACGACACCATTTACCACAGGTAGCACTGGTACCGGTAGCGGTGTTGCTCAGAGCATTAACATCTATGGCCAGGTAAGTTCAGCTGCATTGCAGGTTGCACCTGCTGGCGATTATACTGATACAGTAATGCTGACTGTAGATTATTAATTATTTTCCTGGCTGGTAAGGTATATGACTCGTATCTGTTATTTTTTCAGTATCCTGATTGCGACTTTTGTATTTTCTTCTTCATATGCCGCCAGCTTACAGGTTTTCCCCGTGAATATTAATTTTTCACAGGGAGAAAATGTCAAAGCAATATATGTAAACAATACGGGTGCCGATCCTATCAGCGCACAGGTTCGGGTCTATAAATGGACGCAGCAGAATGAAACTGATGTGCTGACAGAAACTCAGTCTCTGATAGTCAGTCCGCCCATTACAGCAATACCGCCAGGCAAGCAGCAGTTATTACGCATTATCCTTCCTGTCCCGGCAGGGCCATCTGAGCAAACTTACAAACTGGTTGTAGATGAATTGCCCGGAGCTGCCGATACTAGCGGGAAGCGTGCTGTAAGATTCTTACTGCGTTACACACTTCCGGTATTTATTAATACGCCTCAGAGCGTGCCAAATTTAAGTAACATCAATTTTTATCTGGATACTCATTCTGTTCCTGAAAAACTGCGCATCGTAAATAATGGGCCGGAACACTTGAAACTGAGTAATGTAATTTTATCTTCAGGTAAGCATCAGGTAACGATTAACCAGGGGTTAATGGGGTATGTTTTAGCACATAGTACCCGTTCATGGTCTTTGCCGAAAGGCAGGTACTCCGGTTCAACACTTACTTTTACCACTAATGATGATTCGACAACAAAAACAGTCCCGATCACTATCCAGTAAATATTTTTTATATACATCGCTTATCGTTTCTTCGTCTGTTTTTGCTGCTCCGGATGAAATGCTATATCTGAATATTTCTGTCAATGGAGCATCCATTCCTGGTCTGTTTCAGATTTCAAAAAATGGTAATAATTTTTATATTTCTGCTGAAGATGCGAAAAAATTAAATATTAATACTCAGCAGTTACCATTAAAAAATAATCATTTAGATCTGAGCAGTCAGCCCGGACTCGTGATCAATTATGATGCCTTAAATCAGATCCTGGAAATAAAAGCAGATAAGCACTGGCTGGGGGGGGATCAAAAGCTCAATAGCCAGCAGCATTCCGGCTTTATTTCCAGCCAGCAATTCTCTCCGGCAGTGAAAGGGATGGCTCTGAATTATGACCTCTATGCCAGCCAGGATATTTCAGGGCAGGACTTAACCGCTTATACGCAGTTACGTTCTTTTGGCATCGGCCCGGGGAATTTCAGCAGTTCCTTTAACAGTCGTTTTGAGGACCTGGAGGGGAATACGGAGAATGACACACAGCGTCTTATGACAAGCTGGAGTTATGACAATCCGGAAAAACTGCTGAGTGTCACCCTGGGCGATAGTTATACCGGTTCGCAATCATGGACTAACAGCGTCCGTTTCGGCGGACTCAGCATTTCTCATAACTATAGTTTGCAACCGAACTTTAATACCTCAACACAGGATGTATTATCAGATACGACAGCATTACCGTCGACTGTCGATCTCTATGTGCAGGGGATTAAACAATCGTCAGAACATGTGAATCCTGGTCAGTTTACTCTGACAACCTCACCATTTTTTACCGGTAGTAATACGGCTCAGGTCGTGATCACCGATATTAATGGTCAGCAACGCGTCATCAATCTCAATCTTTATGGTTCTGACCTGTTACTGACTAAAGGGTTGAATACCTGGAGTCTGAACGCAGGCTGGATCCGTGAGAATTACAGCTACAGATCGTTCAGTTACGATCCTGATTTGATGGCAACAGGCAACTGGCGTTATGGACTGGCCGATAACCTTACTCTTGAGGGGCATACGGAACAGGGGCAACCTCTTCAGAACGGTGGCTTAGGATTTAACTATTTGCTCTCCCCGGAACTGGGGATTGTTCATAGTGATTTTTCTGTCAGCCGCCATGACGGAGATTCCGGCGAGCAATGGGGGATGGGCTGGCAATGGTCGGATCAGCGCTTTAGTGCTTCCGTGTCGCAAACGCGGCGCAGTACGGCTTATCGTGATATGTCAGCGCTGTCAGATAGCACCTTAGCCACACATTCCGATAATGCATTTATCAGTTGGTCTTTCAGGCATATCGGTACCGTCGGTATGAGCTGGATTAACCGTCAGTATCCGGAAACACATCAGCAATATGCAGGTTTTTCATGGTTTAAGACGTTCGGTCAGCGTTTTAATATCGCGACCAGCCTGACGCAATCGATGGAGGATACACACGATAAGACGGTATATATCAATCTGTCGTTCCCGCTGACAGATCATCAGTATGTATCGATTCAGCGGTCACAGGGAAGTCAGTCGACGTATAACCAGCTTAGCTGGTCACGTTCTCTGGACTCTAATAAACCAGGCTGGGGGGGCAATCTGTCGGTGCAAAACGGGGATAACCCGAATACCCATGCAGACTATCGTCAGCGGACTACCTGGAGTGATTTGGAGCTCGGCTATAACCGGTACAACCAGCAGAATAATTATTACGCATCTATGACCGGAGCTGTTGGGTTCTTTATGGGGCATTTCTATGCCACCCGGGAACTGGGTGATGCGTTCGCTATTGTTGATACTGCAGGGGTACCGAATATTCCTGTATATCTTCAGCATCGACCGGCAGGTAAGACGGATAAGCATGGAACATTGTTCCTGAATGATCTGGATCCTTACTTCAAAAATGATATTACGATTGATGTGCTGTCTCTGCCGCTCGACTACCGCGCACTTTATACCGAGCAGGAGATCATCCCTAAAGGGGGAGGCGGGGCGATAGCATCGTTCTCGATTTATCGCACGCATGCATTACTGATTATCGGTAAACAGGCAAACGGGACGGCGTTACCTTTTGCAGCCGCGGTTGATGTAACAAACGCCGAGGGGCTGACTGCCGATAAGGGGACAACCCATACGGTAGTTGGCTATGAAGGCAATATCTATCTGGAAGATCCTCCGGCCAGTGGTGACGTCGTTGTCCACCGTACCGGCGGAGATTGCCGGATAAAATTACCAGCACAGTTGCCCGCAGAGCAAAATGTGGTGCAGATGGAGGCGATATGCCAGTGATCAGAGTTATTCTGTTAATAATCGTTGCCGGGATCGGATTCAGTTTTTCTTCCGGCGCTTCTGCCGATCCGTACTGCTGGACAAATGGCGGGGCGAGTTTCGCTTTTGGTACAGTGACAGCAGGGCAGTCGGCATCGACGTCGGCTCAGGTTCCCCTGTCATGCCAGAATTATACTTCAGCCCCGACCTATATCAGAGCATGTCTGACATTGCAGGATAATGCGCCATTGTCTATGCATCTCAATCCGGATAATGGCTATCCGTTGTATTTTAATTTGTATCCAACGACTGATCCCGATTCGCCGTTAAGTGCAAGCAGCACTGTCTATGCTCAGCAAGATTTGGTGCTCGCTTCAGGACAGCAATCAGGGTTAAATATTCCTTTGATTGCAAAGATTATCGCCGGACAGAGTAAGCTTTCGGCAGGTGACTACTATAACTATAATTTCACAACGATTACTAAGTACAGCTATGCCAGCAGCGCGTCTCAACTGCCTTCCTGTGCGTCAATGCCCGCCACAAAAGTGTATCAGGCATCCAGTGGGGCCAGTGCAGTGATCAAAAATGGTTGTCAGATAAACAATGTCAGTGACCTGAGCTTCGGTGAACAAAGCCCGGCGGCTTCATCCACATTGTCGACAACTTCCACCTCAACAATCACGGTGACCTGCCCTGTGAATACATCTTTCTCAGTAGGGCTTGGTAGCGGGCTTCATAGCCAGCAATCAACCCGTTATTTGTGTAACAGTTCAGATAATCAGTGTGTGTCTTATAAGCTGTATCAGGATGCTGCACACAGTAAGGTATGGGATAACACCAATACTCAAACGTTCTCTTCAGCAACCGGTTCCAGCCAAAGTATGACCGTTTATGGTGTGGTCCCTTCCCAAAGCTGGCCAACGCCTGGCAGCTATAATGATACAGTGACCGTGACACTAAATTATTAATCTGCTTTCCGGCTTGTACTCTGCCCGACTCAGGGCGTTTTACAAGCCGGCTTCAGTAACACCTGATGTATTTTCCCCCGCTTCACCCAAATTCTGCTCATCCCTTGTTCTGTTAAAACAGATGATTTTCTTAAAACTGATTAAAATCATAAAAAATATTAATTTCATTTGTAAATATTCGCACCCTCTTGTATATCTAAGACAACAGGTAACAGAGATTACCTAAAGTAGTTTTATATTTTAAACATTTAACCAGGGCGGAAAGCATTAGCCTGCTGCATTTATTGCAAGAGGGGGTGGTAAATGCGATATCCATACAGAAGTATCAGAGTTTTAGTTTTTTCAGCTATTTTTTCAGCAATGAGTCTGATGGTAGCTTTTCCTGCATCGAGTCAGATAGTTGAGGCCTCTTTGGGAGTACATTTGCAGGTGGTTAACCGCTGTGCAATGTTACTAGAAGCCTCAGCAGGTGATATCTCAGTGCATTGCAACAGACACGTAGCCTATAGGATTTCTGTTCGTCCGGATGTGGTGAATGTGGATGGTATGAACCGTGTGGTGGTGAGTTACTAAAAAGACATATAAAAAGGAAAATCTGACGCTATCAGAGGATGTATCCGTGGCAGAGCTTCTATGTCCTGCCCGATATTGCTATCTATCTTTATGCCCTGAAGTCATTAAACTGTTGATTTACACAGACCCTGCCTTTCCCGTTTTTCTCATCAATTTCCCTGTACGACAGCAAAAAATGCTCTGCTTATTTTTGTTAATTGACTTTAAAATTGTTGGTGCCATTATTCGCCACATTATTTCCTTCTGTGGTTATGGCTATGTCTGCATGGTCCCGTCCCGTATTGCTTTTACTTAGTGGTTTATTGTTATTAACCATTGCGATTGCGGTGTTAAATACGCTTGTACCTTTGTGGCTGGCTCATGACCAGTTTGCGACCTGGCAGGTTGGCGTCGTCAGTTCCGCTTATTTCTCCGGTAACTTACTCGGTACGATCATTGCCGGCAAAGTGATTCGCCGGCTCGGTTTTAACCGCAGTTATTACTTTGCTGCTGCGCTGTTTGCAGTGGCAACCGGGGCTTTGCTCATCGCTGGCGGTTTTGCAGGCTGGACGTTGTGGCGTTTCCTGGCAGGGACCGGCTGTGCATTAATCTGGGTTGTTGTCGAGAGTGCTTTACTGTGTTCAGGTACACCGCGCAACCGCGGACGCCTGTTGGCAGCGTATATGATCGTTTATTATATTGCTACGGTGTTGGGGCAGTTACTGGTCAGCTTCGTTTCCGATAAAGCAGGTTATGTACTGCCTATGTTGGTGATGCTGATTATCGTAGCCTTCCTGCCATTACTGTTTACCCGTATTAGCCCCCCTGAAATCGCGGATGAAGCTGAAACGCCTAATGTTCGTGAGATGTTCGGCCGTCATTCTTCTCGCTTAGGGATCAATGGCTGCATCCTGTCCGGTGTGGTGCTGGGTTCATTGTATGGCTTACTCCCCTTATACCTTTCACATCGTGGCATGAGTGATTCGAATGTAGGCTATTGGATGGCATTATTGGTCAGTGCTGCGATCCTCGGGCAGTGGCCGATCGGTCGGCTTGCAGATCGTTTCGGGCGTCTGATGGTGTTACGGATCCAGGTATTTATGGTGATACTGGGCGCTCTGGCCATGTTATCTCAAATGGCAATGGTACCGGCGTTGTTTATTCTGGGATGCTCCTGTTTTACGCTCTATCCGGTGGCCATGTCATGGGCTTGTGAGAAAGTGGCACATCATGAACTGATTGCTATGAACCAGGCTTTGCTGCTGAGTTATACCATTGGCAGCCTGCTGGGGCCGGTAATGACCTCATTGCTGATGGAACACTACTCGGACAATATTCTGTTTACTATGATTGCAGCCGTGTCTTTTGTTTATCTGGTGATGTTACTGCGAAAAGCAGACCACCAGACGACCCCGGTAGCACATGCCTGACTCTCAGACTAACGACAAAAAAAGGGCTGCTGGCCCTTTTTTGTCCGGAGATCAGTAAATGACCTTATGGCCATAACCGGCAATAATGGCCTTAATTCTTTCCATTGTTTCTTTCGGTGGAGGCCGGACGCCTTCGAGCTGATAGTCTTCACCCATGGCCGTCCATTTATGTTTGCCCAGCTCATGATAGGGCAGCAGTTCAACCTTCGTAATATTATCCATCGGCGCGATAAACTGTCCCAGTTGATGGGCTGATGCATCATCATCGCTGTACCCCGGCACGACCACGTAACGTATCCAGGTATTCTGCCCACGTTTGTGTAAATACTCTGCAAATTCCAGCATCCGATGATTTGGCACACCGGTCAGTTTCTGGTGGATCTCATCATTAATTTGTTTCAGATCCAGCATAACCAGGTCTGTCACATCAAGCAGTTCGTCGATCACTTTATCATAACGGCGAACGAAGCCATTGGTGTCCAGACAGGTATCAATGCCTGCCTCTTTGCAGGCCCGGAACCAGTCACGAACAAACTCTGCCTGCAAAATTGCCTCACCGCCGGATGCCGTCACTCCACCGCCGGAAGCCTTAATATAGTGACGGTAAGAGAGAAGGTCATCCATCAGTTCCTTAACTGATACCTCTTTACCGCCATGGATATCCCATGTATCCCGGTTATGACAATAGAGACAGCGAAGCAGGCATCCCTGAAAAAAGACGATAAACCGGATCCCCGGTCCGTCAACGGTTCCACAGGATTCAATAGAATGAATATGACCAGTCACTGACATGGAATGGTTCCTCTTTTTACCTGCAACGGTGTATGCAGGGCGGGTATTCAACAGGCTACGATGGTCGTATTGTTATCTAACCGATAATAAAACAACGCAAGTAAAAAGGCTCCTTTTAAGGAGCCTTAATCGGTCATGACTCAGTGGCTTCAGATAGACTGAGTAAACGTACGGGTAATGACATCATGTTGCTGTTCTTTCGTCAGAGAGTTGAAGCGAACGGCATAACCTGAGACACGAATAGTCAGTTGCGGATATTTTTCCGGATCTTCCATCGCTTCCAGTAACATTTCACGATTCATAACATTTACGTTCAGATGCTGTCCACCCTCAATTGCTGATTCATGGTGGAAGTAGCCATCCATAAGACCTGCCAGGTTTGCTTTACGCACATCATCATCTTTACCCAGCGCGTTAGGCACAATGGAAAAGGTATAAGAGATGCCATCTTTCGCATAGGCAAACGGTAATTTCGCGACGGAAGTCAGCGATGCAACAGCACCTTTCTGGTCACGTCCATGCATCGGGTTAGCCCCCGGACCGAAAGGTGCGCCAGCCCGGCGACCATCCGGGGTATTCCCGGTTTTTTTACCATAAACCACATTGGACGTAATGGTCAGGACAGACTGCGTTGGCACCGCATTGCGATAGGTATTCAGTTTCTGAATTTTTTTCATAAAACGTTCGACCAGGTCACACGCGAGGTCATCAACACGTGAATCGTTGTTACCGAATTGCGGATACTCCCCTTCGATATCAAAGTCGATGGCCAGGCCATTCTCATCACGCACCGGCCTTACTTTTGCGTATTTAATGGCGGAAAGTGAGTCAGCAGCGACAGATAGCCCGGCGATACCACACGCCATAGTGCGGTAAACATCACGGTCGTGTAGCGCCATAAGGGCAGCTTCATAGCTGTATTTATCATGCATGTAATGGATAATGTTTAGCGCAGTGACATACTGAGTCGCCAGCCAGTCCATAAAGTGATCCATCCGGTCCATCACTTTATCAAAATCCAGCACCTCATCGGTCATTGGCGCTTCTTTCGGACCGACCTGGATTTTCAGTTTCTCATCCATGCCCCCGTTGATGGCATAGAGCATCGTTTTCGCCAGGTTAGCACGGGCCCCGAAGAACTGCATTTGTTTACCGATCACCATCGGGCTGACACAACAGGCAATTGCATAGTCGTCACTGTTGAAATCCGGACGCATCAGGTCATCGTTTTCATACTGAATAGACGAGGTATCGATAGAAACTTTTGCCGCAAATTTTTTGAAATTCAGCGGCAGGTGTTCTGACCAAAGGATGGTCATGTTAGGTTCCGGTGAAGGTCCCATGGTGTAGAGGGTATTCAGGAAGCGGAAGGTACTTTTGGTGACCAGTGTCCGGCCGTCAAGCCCCATCCCGGCCAGTGATTCTGTTGCCCAGATAGGATCCCCGGAAAACAGTTCATCATATTCCGGTGTCCGCAGGAAACGAACCATACGTAATTTCATGACCAGGTGGTCAATCAGTTCCTGAGCCTCATCTTCACTGAGTTTTCCTGCACGGATATCGCGTTCAATATAGATATCGAGGAACGTTGAGACGCGGCCAAAAGACATGGCCGCACCGTTCTGTGATTTTACGGCGGCCAGATAGCCGAAATAAGTCCACTGAACGGCTTCCCGGGCGTTTGCCGCCGGTACAGAGATATCACAACCGTAACGGCTGGCCATCTCTTTCATGTCTTTTAATGCCTGATATTGATCCGCGATTTCTTCCCGCAGGCGGATGGTATCTTCCAGATTTTTACCGCTTTCAAGATCACTCTGAAGAGAACCAAACTGTGCAAGTTTGTCTTTCATCAGGGCATCAATACCATACAGTGCCACACGACGATAATCACCGATGATCCTGCCGCGACCGTAGGCGTCAGGTAAGCCGGTCAGGATACCGGATTTACGGCAGCGCATGATATCGGGGGTATAGACATCAAAAACCCCCTGGTTATGGGTTTTACGGTAGTCAGTGAAGATTTTTTTCAGTGACGGGTCGAGCTGGCGGCCGTAAACCTGACAGGAGCCTTCCACCATACGGATACCGCCATAAGGGATCAATGCACGTTTGAGCGGGGCATCCGTTTGCAAACCAACGATTTTTTCCAGGGACTTATTAATATATCCCGCATCGTGAGAAGTGATTGTGGAGGCAAGGTCAGTATCAAAATCGACCGGTGCATGGGTACGGTTTTCGATTTTAATCCCTTCCATGACTTTATCCCAAAGCACGGTGGTGGCTTCGGTCGCAGTACTCAGGAAGGTTTCATCGCCTTCATAAGGAGTGTAGTTTTTCTGGATAAAATCGCGGACATTAATGCTGTCCTGCCATTCACCCGCAGTGAATTCCTGCCACGCCAGGGTCATTTTTTCGTTGAGTTCAGTCATGATATGCCTGCCTTATTAAGTTGAGTTGAACGCACTGGCAGCATTATGCGTGCCTGGCGGTACAAAGAATCCGTAAGGTAACGAGCGGTCACTGACTGACACCGTCGTTACGCAGATAAATCATCCAGTAAGTTAAGCCTACTAACAGGCCTCCGCCGAGAATGTTGCCCAGGGTGACCGGAATCAGATTGTTCAGAATAAAATGTCCGGGGGTCAGGGAGGGGAATTGATCTGCTGAGATCCCCGCCGTTTGCCAGAATTCGGGAGACGCAAAGTTTTTAATGATGATCCCTAAAGGGATCATGAACATATTAGCAATGCTGTGCTCAAAACCGCTGGAGACAAACATTGTGACCGGTAAAATCATGGCAATCGTTTTTTCGGTGAGTGAACGACCGGCATAACTCATCCACACAGCCAGACAGACCAGCAAATTGGCCAGTATTCCCAGCACGACAGCCTCAACAAAGGTATGGTGCATCTTATGGTCAGCCGTTTGCAGGACATTCATTCCCCAGCCTCCGTTTGCCAACATATGCTCTCCGGAAAACCAGATTAACCCGACAAAGAAAAGCGCACCAAACAAATTTCCTATGTAGACGTTGACCCAGTGCCGTGCGAGCTGACCCCAGCTGATACGTTGACTGGCTTTAGCGACCACCATAAGGACGGTTGATGTAAAAAGATCGGCACCGCAGACCACGACCAGAATCAGCCCGAGTGAAAAACAGAAACCGCCTGCCAGTTTTGACAAACCGTAAGGCAGAACAGCACTCCCGGTCGTCGCGGTGATGTAAAAGGTAAACGCGATGGAGATAAATACGCCGGCAGTGATAGCCAACAAGAACGTGGTTAAGGGATGTTTCGAGGCTTTATATACCCCGGTATCTTCGGCAACTTTAGCCATGGCTGCCGGCATCAGTAAATCAAAAGGATTGTCAGTTTTCACACTAACCCCTCCGGGTATTTCGCTGAATTAAGCGTAACAAAACGGCTATGAAGGCAACTTGATATGGATCATCATTCACCTCTGCAGGCAGAGTAAAAGGGGGAGTTTTAGAGGTATTTTCAGGTTAATTAATTGAAATAAAACGATAAAATTTTTTTTAAAAAATATCCTTATTTTTGATTTTTGTGCTATCGCCCTACCGTACGGTAGTTGTTTTACCGGGAGAGCTGAGCCGGAAAACAGGCTCGTCATTAAAAGAAGAAAAGCGGGGGGCAGAAAGAAAAACAGCGCCATTCTCACGGCGCTGTCGGGAGTGCTAAAAGGCAGGGTATCAGCGTGTTTTCCAGTGCTCACGTTTGGCGTTCTGGAGTTTCTCATAAGCTGCCAGCAATGACTGATGTGCAGGGAAGGCCTGCAGATCGGTATCCACAGGATGTAATCCATAGAAAGGCGCTTCACCGCTGAGGGCGGCAGAGGCGGCTTCAACGGTATCACTGCCGTACATCCGGTTAAACGCGTTCAGATATTCCACCGCAGTACGTTCATCTTCCTGAGCCAGTAACAGTAATGTCTGCAGACAGCGGTAGTAATTTGCCCGTTCAGCACTGAAGACAGAACCATTAAACTCAATGGTCCACTCTGTCCAGATCAGGGCCTGCTCTGTATCACCTCCGGCCAGGGCAAGCATGGCTTTCAGTTCACCGACACGCAAGGTAGACCAGCCACTGTCTTTACCGGTTGCCAGACCGAGCAGTTCACGCACCCGGGTGAAATCATCCAGACCTTCATCATCTATCCGCGTGATCAGATCCAGATAATCCTGAGCCTCCCACTCACTGTCAGGCAGACTCAGGAAGAGATCACGGAAATCTGCCCCCATGTTGTTATTAGCCAGCATCAGGTCTTCTGCAGGATAAATATCTGACATGCCAGGGACGATAATACGGCAGGCATAAACCCCGAGATGTTCGTAGTCCGCAATATAGACTTCCTGCTGCTCCGCTTTAAAGATATTCATCAGCGTCGTAAATTCTTCGCCAGTCGTGCCGGAGAAAGACCAGTCAGCAAACGGATAATCAGGCGTGTCTTTGAACATATCCCAGGAAATCAGGCCGCTGGAATCGATGAAGTGCGTTTCCAGATTGGTGTGTTCAGCGACTTCTTCATCATCGAATGTTGGCGGTGTGAAGACGTCGAGATCTTTCAGACTACGGCCCTGTAACAGTTCGGTGACGGTACGCTCCAGAGCTACACCAAAGTCAGGGTGTGCGCCGAATGAGGCAAAACAGGTGCCATTCGCGGGATTAAACAGCACGACACAGATCACCGGATACTTGCCACCCAGCGATGCATCATAGGCAAAAATAGGGAAACCTTCGGCTTCCAACTGACCGATAGCCTCAGTCACGGCAGGATAACGCGCCATCACCGCATCAGGAATTTCCGGCAGACTGATGGACTCAGCAATAATGCGGTTTTTGATATAACGCTCGAAGACTTCAGAAAGCCCTTGTACACGGGCTTCACTCGCGGTATTCCCTGCCGACATGCCGTTAGAAACATACAGGTTACCGATGATATTCATCGGAATATAGACCGTTTTGTTGTCCGACTGTCGGGTGAACGGCAGGGCGCAGATCCCGCGTTCATCATTGCCGGATTGTAAATCGATCAGCAGGCTGGCCCCCAGAACATCATCCGGGTCATAAAATTTACGTAAACCTTCATCGAGCAGCCCTTCCGGCAGGCTGTCATCTTCCGTCAACGGGAACCATTTTTCGTCCGGGTAATGTACAAAATCACCTTCTGAAATACGGTTGCCCAGCCAGAAATCGGCAAAGAAATAGTTAGTGGATAAACGCTCGAAGTATTCACCCAGCGCCGAGGCCAGTGCCGCTTTGCGGCTTGCGCCTTTACCATTAGTAAAGCAGAGCGGACAATCGCGATCGCGGATATGTACTGACCATACATTGGGGACAGGGTTCAGCCATGAGGCTTCTTCAATATTGAAGCCAAGTGCCTGTAATTTGTCCTGGAACCGGGTAATGGAATCTTCCAGTGCAGCATCTTTGCCAGGTATAAATGTTTGTGTCATGGGCCGCGTTCTCCCGGGGATCATGAGTAATTGAGTTGCCGGCAATGATACGGATTTTCTTTCTCTATCGCTATGAGGATGAATGAAAATTCTTACCCGCACAGAATGCGGCGGCTGAGGGAGCCTGCAGGCCTGTAAACGGTGGCAGGATAAAACACCAACGCCATGAAGGAACAGGGGGATATCCTTTAAAATCATCTCCGGCAGAGATTTATTATTGCAGCGTTATTGCCGCAGTGATAAAACCGGTAAGTACCGGATAATCATTCGTTGTAACCATGGTGAGTATAAATGACGCAGGTGTATAATTTTAGTTCTGGCCCCGCAATGTTGCCAGCAGAAGTACTTCGTCGTGCACAGCAGGAACTGACCAACTGGCAGGGACTTGGCACGTCTGTAATGGAAATCAGCCATCGCAGTAAAGAATTCATCCAGGTGGCGGAAACGGCTGAGCAGGATTTTCGTGATCTGTTGAAAATCCCTTCGAATTACAAAGTACTGTTCTGCCATGGTGGCGGGCGCGGGCAATTTGCTGCTGTCCCTGGCAACCTGCTCAACGGTGCAAGCCATGCGGATTATGTCGACGGGGGTTACTGGGCACATAGCGCCATCAAAGAAGCTGAAAAATTCTGTACGCCAAACACTATCGATATCAAAGTCAGTGAAGAGGGCAAAACGGCGCTTCTGCCGATGAGCCAGTGGAAACTGAATGATAATGCGGCTTATGTTCACTATTGCCCGAATGAAACGATTGATGGCACGGCGATTTTCGAACAACCGGATTTCGGCGATAAAGTGGTTGTGGCTGACTTTTCGTCCACCATTTTGTCCCATGAAATTGATGTCAGCCGTTATGGTGTGATTTACGCGGGTGCTCAGAAAAATATCGGTCCGGCCGGGCTGACACTGGTGATCGTCCGTGAAGATTTGCTCGGCAAAGCCCGTACCGATTTACCGTCAGTCTTTAATTATTCCGTGCTGGCAGACAACGGTTCGATGTTTAACACCCCACCGACCTTTGCCTGGTATCTCTCAGGGTTAGTGTTCCAATGGCTGAAAGAGCAGGGGGGGGTACCTGCAATGGAAAAACGTAACCAGCAGAAAGCGGATCTCCTGTACAGCACCATTGATAACAGTGACTTCTACCGGAATAATGTGGCAGCAGCCAACCGTTCACAGATGAATGTGCCTTTCCAGTTGGCGGATTCTGCGCTGGATAAACTTTTCCTGGAAGAGTCTCTGAGTCAGGGACTGCATGCGTTGAAAGGCCACCGTGTGGTCGGCGGAATGCGTGCTTCCATCTATAACGCTATGCCACTGGCTGGCGTACAGGCCCTGACTGATTTTATGCTGGACTTTGAACGTCGCCACGGCTGATACCCCCGGGGATGCCGGTTTTTGTGTTTACCCCGTCATGGACGGGGTTTTTGTCTTTTAAAAAGAGTGATTTTACATGTCGGATTCTCTGACCTTACAACCTGTTGCCCATGTTGAGGGCACCGTAAACCTGCCGGGTTCTAAAAGTGTTTCAAACCGGGCCCTGTTACTTGCTGCCATGGCGAAAGGTACGACACGCCTGACCAACCTCCTGGACAGCGATGATATTAAACATATGCTGAACGGATTGTCCCTGCTCGGGGTTCAGTATTCACTTTCTGACGACCGTACCGAATGTGTTGTGACCGGGACCGGGGACGCATTACGCTCCCCGGGCGCGGTTGAACTGTTTCTGGGGAATGCCGGTACCGCAATGCGTCCGCTGGCCGCGGCGTTAAGTCTGGCCGGCAATGATATCATCCTGACCGGTGAGCCTCGCATGAAAGAACGGCCGATTGGCCATCTGGTCGATGCTTTGCGTCAGGGCGGCGCGGAGATTACTTACCTGGAAAATGAAGACTATCCGCCACTGCGTATTGAGGGAGGTTTCACCGGGGGCGAGATCAGTGTGGATGGCAGCGTCTCCAGCCAGTTTCTGACGGCGTTACTGATGGCGGCACCTCTGGCACCGCAACAGACGGCTATTACTATCAAGGGTGATCTGGTCTCGAAACCTTATATCGACATTACGCTTAACCTGATGAAATGCTTTGGTGTTACGGTAGAAAATCAGGCCTATCAGCGTTTTGTTATCGAAGGAGGGCAGCAATATCTGTCTCCCGGTGATTACCTGGTCGAGGGAGATGCATCCTCCGCCTCTTATTTTCTCGCGGCAGCGGCCATTCGTGGCGGTACCGTGCGGGTGACCGGCATTGGCCGGAACAGCGTTCAGGGTGATATCCGTTTTGCGGATGTGCTGCAGAATATGGGCGCGGAGGTCGAATGGGGTGACGATTATATTGCCTGTCGCCGTGGCAGTCTGAAAGGTATCGATATGGATATGAACCATATCCCTGATGCGGCCATGACCATTGCGACGACCGCGCTGTTTGCTGAAGGCACTACGCGGATGACCAATATCTATAACTGGCGTGTGAAAGAGACCGATCGTCTGGCGGCGATGGCAACGGAACTGCGTAAAGTGGGTGCGGTGGTTGAAGAAGGCCATGATTACATCGAAATCACACCACCGCAAAAGCTTCAGCATGCGGATATCGCGACCTACAATGACCACCGTATTGCGATGTGTTTCTCGCTGGTGGCACTTTCAGACACGCCGGTGACTATTCTTGATCCGGGCTGTACGGCGAAAACATTCCCTGATTATTTCCGGCAGTTTGCGGCATTGAGTCAGTAAAAATTGCCCGCGATGATAAATTATCGTCTATGTTTATTCTCAGCACCGGGACACCGGTGTTGAGAGATTAGCTGAAAATGTTGTTTTCCTGGCTGACTGACAGCATAAGCCTCTGCTACTTATTACGTTTAAGAGAAGGTATACTGATAGCTGATGGCGTTTTTACAGGCTGAATTCAGTAAAGTGACAAGGAGATAACGATGACAACAGTCCCGGTGATTACCATTGATGGCCCGAGCGGAGCAGGAAAGGGTACGTTATGTAAAGCCCTGGCTGAAACATTGCAATGGCACTTACTTGATTCAGGGGCTATCTATCGGGTGCTCGCATTGGCCGCTTTGCATCATCAGGTGGATATCAGTTCCGAAGAAGCATTAGTTCCTATCGCTGCCCATCTGGATGTCCGCTTTGTGTCGGTTGAGGGCGAGTTGCAGGTGATCCTCGAAGGTGAGGAAGTCACCCACGAAATCCGTACCCAGGAAGTCAGCAATACCGCATCTAAAGTCGCCGCTTTCCCGCGCGTTCGTGAGGCATTACTGCGTCGCCAGCGCGGATTTAAAGAAGCACCAGGCCTGATTGCGGATGGCCGTGATATGGGCACCGTGGTCTTTCCGGAGGCCCCGGTGAAGATTTTTCTCGATGCAAGTGCAGAAGAAAGAGCGCAACGACGCATGCTACAGTTGCAGGAGAAGGGCTTTGATGTTAACTTTGAGCGCCTTTTATCCGAGATAAAAGAACGGGATGATCGGGACCGCAATCGTGCAGTGGCACCTTTGGTTCCTGCAGCGGACGCGCTGGTGATTGATTCGACCGGCATGACTATCGACCAGGTGATTGAAAAATCTCTGAATTATGCGAAGTCCTTGCTGAAGAGTTTCGATTAATTCCCGGGGAACACCGTACAGAATGCTTTACCTTCGTTTCATGGATGAGGCGAAGAATGTGAAACAACCCCATCCGACATGATGTCAGATGGACGTTAAATTGAAGAATCCTGAAGATTATCAATATGACTGAATCTTTTGCTCAACTCTTTGAAGAGTCGCTGAATGAAATCGAAACCCGTCCGGGTTCCATTGTTCGTGGTGTTGTTGTTGCTATCGACAAAGACATCGTCCTGGTTGATGCGGGCCTGAAATCTGAATCTGCAATTCCTGCAGAGCAGTTCAAAAACGCAGCCGGCGAACTGGAAATCCAGGTAGGTGACGAAGTTGATGTAGCCCTGGACGCTGTCGAAGACGGCTTCGGTGAGACTCTGCTGTCCCGTGAGAAAGCTAAGCGTCACGAAGCGTGGATCACGCTGGAAAAAGCTTACGAAGAAGCTGAAACTGTTACCGGTGTTATCAATGGCAAAGTCAAAGGCGGCTTCACTGTTGAGCTGAACGGTATTCGTGCGTTCCTGCCAGGTTCACTGGTAGATGTACGTCCGGTTCGTGATACTCTGCACCTGGAAGGCAAAGAGCTTGAATTCAAAGTAATCAAGCTTGATCAGAAACGTAACAACGTCGTCGTTTCACGTCGCGCGGTTATCGAATCTGAAAACAGTGCTGAACGTGATCAGCTGCTGGAAAACCTGCAGGAAGGCATGGAAGTCAAAGGTATCGTTAAGAACCTGACTGACTACGGTGCATTCGTTGATCTGGGTGGTGTTGACGGTCTTCTGCATATCACTGATATGGCGTGGAAACGTGTTAAACATCCAAGCGAAATTGTTAACGTTGGCGACGAAATTACAGTTAAAGTACTGAAATTCGACCGCGAACGTACCCGTGTATCTCTGGGCCTGAAACAGCTGGGCGAAGATCCTTGGGTTGCTATCGCTAAGCGTTACCCGGAAAGCACTCGTCTGACCGGCCGTGTAACCAACCTGACTGACTACGGCTGCTTCGTTGAAATCGAAGAAGGCGTTGAAGGTCTGGTACACGTTTCTGAAATGGACTGGACTAACAAAAACATTCACCCATCTAAAGTTGTTAACGTGGGCGATGTTGTTGAAGTTATGGTTCTGGACATCGACGAAGAACGTCGTCGTATCTCCCTGGGTCTGAAGCAGTGCAAATCTAACCCATGGCAGCAGTTCGCAGAAACCCACAACAAGGGCGACCGTGTTGAAGGTAAAATCAAGTCAATCACTGACTTCGGTATCTTCATCGGCCTGGACGGTGGCATCGATGGTCTGGTTCACCTGTCAGACATCTCCTGGAACGCGACCGGCGAAGAAGCTGTTCGTGAGTACAAAAAAGGCGACGAAATCGCTGCCGTTGTACTGCAGGTTGATGCAGAGCGCGAGCGCATCTCTTTAGGCGTTAAGCAGCTGGCTGAAGATCCTTTCAACAACTACATCACACTGAACAAAAAAGGTGCGATCGTAACTGGTAAAGTTACTGCAGTTGACGCGAAAGGTGCTACAGTTGAATTAGCTGACGGCGTTGAAGGTTACCTGCGCGCTTCTGAAGCTTCACGCGACCGTATCGAAGATGCGACTCTGGTTCTGAACGTAGGCGACGATGTTGAAGCTAAGTTCACCGGTGTTGATCGTAAGAACCGCGTTGTAAGCCTGTCTGTTCGTGCGAAAGACGAAGCTGACGAGAAAGATGCAATTGCTACTGTTAACAACAAACAGCAAGACGAAAGCACCTTCTCTAATGCGATGGCTGAAGCATTCAAAGCAGCATCTAAAGGCGAGTAATTGTCCTGAAGAGACAGACAACGGTGTAATGCTGTTGTCTGTTCAGGCAAGCTGTCAAAAAGTTCCCTAAAGGAAATCACCGGAGGATTCATGACTAAGTCAGAGTTGATCGAACGCCTTGCCAGCCAGCAAACTCATATACCGGCTAAGGCTGTTGAGGATGCTGTTAAAGAGATGCTTGAACATATGGCATCGACCCTGGCACAAGGCGAACGCATCGAAATCCGGGGATTTGGCAGTTTTTCTTTGCACTACCGTGCTCCCCGTACTGGCCGTAACCCGAAAACGGGTGACAAAGTGGAACTGGAAGGTAAATACGTTCCCCACTTTAAACCAGGAAAAGAGTTACGTGACCGTGCGAATTTAGCGGTTAATGCCAAAGCCTGAATTTCAGAAGATGCTAAAAACGATACCTTAGGGTATCGTTTTTTTTTGCCTGTTGTGAACCCGCCCGCTCGCCTTTCCCCTCTGTATGACGTCTTCAGGTAATCGTTGTGGTTATCCTGCACATTCCTTCTGCTGGCTGTTTTCATTCCTGAACCGGAACGGGCACTGTTCTCTTTCGCCTCCGGGAGGGAAAGATGAGCCTGATACTTTTTTCCGGTATTACCGTCCTTGCTTTGTCTGCTTTACTTTTCTTACCGGAACTTCCGACCGGAAGCGTACTGTGCGGGATCGCCGTCCTTTCATTCGTGTTGTTACGTAGCGAAGTTCGGATATTGCAGGCACTGGCCTGGCTGGGAGGTATCTTCTGCTGGGGAGTAGTGGTGGCACAACAACAAATTAATCAGATCGATAAACTGACCCGAAGGCCGCTGGAGGCTGAAGTCAGGGTCATCACGACAGAACCAGGCCGGCAGCAGATCAGCATAAAAATCGTCTCAGTTTCCGGACAAGCACAGTTTCCGGCGTTACAAGCCCGGGTAACTGTGGGGGACGAGGTGACGGAATTTTGTGCCGGACAGCGGTGGCGGATGCGTTTGAGATTACGCCCGGTTCATGGCCGACTGAATGAGGGGGGATACGATCAGCAACGTGCAGCGTTGGCCGGTTACCGGCCGCTCGGCGGGCGCATCCTGCAAAAAACGGTGATCACGCCGGAATGCAGCCTCAGAGCGGATATTATGGCCGCGGCGGGAGAAGAACTGACCGGTCTGAAGTACGGTGGTGTACTACAGGCACTGCTGTTTGGTGTCCGGGATACGATACCCCCGCAAATTTCGCAACTCTTCCGTGAGACCGGGATTGCTCACCTGATGGCTATCTCGGGTATGCACATTGGCCTGGCTGCGGCATCCGGATGGGGAGTCATGCGATGTCTTCAGCGGGGGTTACCAGCCCGACTGATTACGCCCTTTCTGCCTGGCATGATCAGCCTGTTACTGGCAGGCTGTTATACCTGGCTCTCCGGGATGCAGGCTCCGGCATTACGGGCCATGCTTGCTATGAGTCTCTGGCAGATCTTTCGTCAGCATTATTTCAATTTCAATAGCTGGCAGATCTGGCTGTTATGTGCCGGGGGCCTGCTGCTCAGTGACCCGATGTTTGTATTATCGGACAGCTTCTGGTTATCAACACTGGCAGTGCTGATGTTACTGGTCTGGTATCGGTGGTTTGCCTTACCCCGGCACTATGCCCGTCATTGGCGCTGGCGAAGCCTGCAGCTATTACATCTGCAGTCGGGGATGTTGTTACTGATGCTGCCGCTACAGGCGTTATTATTTAATGGTACCAGTCTGGTGGCGTTACCGGCAAACCTGATAGCGATTCCGCTGGTCTCTCTGTTTACATTGCCCGTTGCAGGGTTGGCCTTGCTTCTTACACCGACAGGGTTCGCCGGACTTTTCTGGCAATTGGCTGATAAATCTCTCACCCTGTTGGTGATGTTGCTTGAGTCTCCCCCCCCGGGATGGTGGTATGTGACCGATGCTTATTTATGGGGCACGGTGGTCTGGGGTGGCCTGCTCTTTTTTCGTTCTGCCACTTGCTATCATTACCCCTTTCACGGCCTGACATTATTACTCTGTTGCCTGCTTTGGCGCTATCCGCCGCGTAATGAAGAATGGCGAGTGGATATGCTGGATGTCGGGCATGGGCTGGCCGTTGTTATAAGCCAGGGGGATGAGGCGGTAGTTTATGATACCGGGAATCGCTGGCAGCAAAGCAATGCTGGTGAACGCATTATTGTTCCCTGGTTATTAAGGCACGGATTGAAATTGCAGCAAGTCATTATCAGTCATCGTCATCTGGATCACTATGGCGGTCTGAGCGGGATCCTGTCTTACTGGCCGGCAACCCCCGTCAGAACAGCATTGTCCCGCCGCGGACATCTTCGCTGTTTTCGCGGAGATCGCTGGCAGTGGCAGCGACTGAGCTTTACCGTGCTATGGCCTCCTGCTGGCAGCACTAACGGCCAGAATAATGACTCCTGTGTGATTAAAGTCTCTGATGGTTTTTTCAGCCTGTTGCTGACCGGGGATCTTGAACGTCAGGCAGAAATGAAGCTTGTCGCGCTGGAGAAGCAGCACCTGCAGGCAACCTTTCTCCAGGTACCTCATCATGGGAGTAATACCTCGTCATCGCCGGTTCTGCTGAGGTCGGTAAACGGTGAGGTGGCTATGGCGTCTCTTGCCCGTTATAACGCATGGAAAATGCCGTCATTGAAAGTGATTGAGCGTTATCGTAAGGCGGGGTTTCGCTGGTCGGATACCGCGATATCGGGGCAGATCTCGTTGCGGATTTACCAGCGTCATTATCGTATTTCAGAAATGCGCGAAGAAATTTTCCCTCGCTGGTATCATCAGTGGTTTGGTGTAAGGCCTGAATCCAGGTAGAATAACCGGTAATCTCAAACAACGTGAAGAAATAATGCATTCAGATAAAGATCTCTCAACGTGGCAGACATTCCGTCGGCTCTGGCCAATGATTGCTCCGCATAAAGCGGGGCTGGTCGTTTCAGCAATTGCATTGGTCCTTAATGCCGCCGGTGACACCCTAATGTTATCGTTGCTTAAGCCTCTGCTTGATGATGGTTTTGGTAAAGCCGATAAATCCGTTTTAATTTGGATGCCCTTAGCCGTGATTGGCCTGATGCTGATGCGTGGCATCACCAGTTATATCTCAAGTTACTGCATCTCCTGGGTTTCCGGTAATGTGGTCATGCGGATGCGTCGTAGCTTGTTTGCCCATATGATGGGAATGCCGGTGGCCTTCTTTGACCAGCAGTCAACCGGGACCTTGCTTTCCCGGATCACCTATGACTCTGAGCAGGTAGCTTCTTCCTCTTCCAGTGCGCTGGTGACTGTTGTCAGGGAAGGGGCCTCGATTATCGGCCTGTTTATTATGATGTTCTATTATAGCTGGCAGCTATCGTTGATCCTTATCGTGTTGGCTCCGATTGTTTCTTTTGCCATCCGCTTAGTGTCTAAACGGTTCCGTAATATCAGTAAGACAATGCAGAACACGATGGGGCAGGTGACCACCAGTGCTGAGCAAATGCTCAAAGGACACAAAGAAGTATTGATCTTTGGTGGCCAGGAAATTGAGACCAAACGCTTCGATGTGGTCAGTAACCGTATGCGACAGCAGGGAATGAAGCTGGTTTCAGCCTCTTCTATTTCAGACCCGATTATTCAGCTGATTGCGTCCCTGGCGCTGGCCTTTATTCTGTATGCGGCCAGTTTCCCTGAGGTGATGGATACACTGACCGCCGGGACGATTACTGTCGTCTTCTCATCAATGATTGCACTGATGCGCCCGTTAAAGTCGCTGACGAATGTCAATGCGCAGTTCCAGCGCGGGATGGCTGCCTGTCAGACCTTATTCACCATTCTGGACTCAGAGCAGGAAACAGACACAGGTACCCGGGTTGTCTCCCGTGCCCGTGGAGACATTGCTTTCCGCAATGTGACTTTCTGTTACCCTGGCCGGGATATTCCGGCGTTACATAATATCTCCATGGAACTGCCCGCCGGTAAAACGGTTGCCCTGGTGGGACGCTCTGGTTCGGGTAAATCGACCATTGCCAGTCTGCTGACCCGTTTTTACGATATTCAGTCCGGTGAGATTATTCTGGATGGCCATGATCTGAAAGAATACACCTTGCAGTCATTACGTAATCAGGTAGCGCTGGTGTCTCAGAACGTGCATCTGTTCAATGACACTATTGCCAATAACATCGCGTATGCCCGTGAGTCTGAATACAGTCGTGCAGATGTCGAACGTGTTGCAAAAATGGCCCATGCCATGGACTTTATCAGTAAAATGGAACATGGCCTGGATACCGTGATCGGTGAGAACGGGGTCCTGTTATCCGGTGGTCAGCGCCAGCGTATTGCTATCGCCAGGGCGTTACTGCGCGATTGCCCCATTCTTATTCTGGATGAAGCAACTTCTGCGCTTGATACCGAATCTGAACGCGCGATCCAGTCGGCTCTGGATGAACTGCAGAAAAACAGAACATCCCTGGTGATTGCTCACCGCTTGTCGACTATCGAAAAAGCGGATGAGATCGTGGTTGTCGAAGACGGGCGGATTATCGAACGTGGTTCTCATGCAGAATTGCTGGAGAAACGCGGTGCCTATGCCCAGCTTCACAGTATGCAGTTCGGGCAATGATTGAGCGCCTCTGGAGCGGAAAGTCAGGAGGGTGGCGACTCCTTCTGCCATTCTCTTTGCTGTATGGTGCTATTACTGCCATTATCCGCTGGAGCTATCGTCGTGGCTGGCGCAAAAGCTGGCGGGCGCCTGTTCCTGTGGTTGTGGTAGGTAACCTGACCGCCGGAGGCAATGGTAAAACACCGGTGGTTATCTGGCTGGTGGAACAACTCAGAGCCAGGGGAATTTCCGCGGGGGTTGTTTCCCGCGGATATGGCGGCAAAGCCGAACGTTATCCTCTGGTTCTGAAAGACACGACCACCACGGCGGAAGCCGGGGATGAGCCGGTGCTGATTTATCAGCGTACCGGGGTGCCTGTCGCTGTCGCCCCGCGGCGATCAGATGCTGTTGCGGCTCTGCTGGGATCCTCGCCGGTCGAGGTGATTATTACTGACGATGGCTTACAGCATTACGCGCTGGCCCGCGACCTTGAAGTCGTAGTGGTTGATGGTGTGCGACGGTTCGGGAATGGCTGGTGGCTGCCGGCCGGTCCGATGAGAGAGCGCACATCACGTCTGAAGGAAGTGGACGCGGTGGTGACAAACGGGGGAGAAGCTCATGCCGGTGAAATTGCCATGCAGCTGGTCTCCGGGGAGGCCGTCAATCTGCTGAGCGGTGAAACCCGGCCACTGTCAGCCTTGACCGATATTGTGGCGATGGCGGGTATTGGTCATCCTCCCCGTTTCTTTTCTACACTGAAATCCCGCGGAGTGACCCCGGTGGCAGAAATTGCTTTCGCTGACCATCATGCGTATTCGGCGCAGGAACTTGAGGTATTGCTTTCCGGCGCTCAGCAACTGCTGATGACCGAGAAAGATGCGGTGAAATGCCGCCAGTTTGCCCGGGCCAACTGGTGGTATTTGCCGGTGACTGCGCAACTGAGCGGAGAAGCCGCATCGGTATTACTGGATAAAATAGTTCACCTTAGCCAGCCACAATAATACCCCGTTAGCGATCCCCGGATCCCGTTCCCTGACAGAGGCCTGATGGCCTCTGTTTTCTTTTTCCGGCTATGACAAATCATGTTTCCTCCCGGGCGGCTGTGATATGCTATCACTCTGTACCCGCGGTCCGTGATGGAGGAAATATGGATCACCGTTTACTCGAAATAGTGGCATGCCCGGTCTGCAATGGTAAATTGCAGTATAATCAGCAACAGCAGGAACTGATCTGTAAACCTGATGGCTTAGCCTATCCGGTGCGTGATGGTATTCCCGTTTTACTGGAAAATGAATCCCGTCCATTGACAGCGGATGAGAGCCTGTCATGAGTTTTGTGGTCATCATTCCTGCCCGATATGCCTCTACACGCCTGCCCGGAAAACCGCTGGTTGATATCAATGGCCTGCCGATGGTTGTCCACGTACTAAATAAGGCGCTGGCCTCCGGGGCAGACCGTGTGATTGTGGCGACCGATCATCCGGCAGTGGCTGAGGCAGTCACGGCAGCGGGTGGTGAAGTCTGTATGACCCGTGAAGATCATAACTCAGGCACTGAGCGTCTGGCCGAGGTTATTGATGCCTGCCAGCTGGCCGACGATACCATTATTGTGAATGTGCAGGGTGATGAGCCCCTGGTTCCGCCGGCGATCATTCGGCAGGTAGCTGAAAACCTTTCGCAGGCCAGTTCCGGAATGGCGACCCTGGCGGTTCCTGTGACCGAAGCGGAAGAAGCCTTTAACCCGAACGCAGTCAAAGTGGTGACCGATCATCAGGGATATGCACTGTATTTCTCTCGTGCAACTATCCCCTGGGATCGTGAACGCTATGCAGCCTCACGCGATACCATTGGGGACACCTTATTAAGGCATATTGGTATTTATGCGTATCGTGCCGGGTTTATCCGTCGTTATATCCGCTGGCAGCCCTGCGCGCTGGAGCAGATTGAATTGCTGGAGCAGCTAAGAGTGCTCTGGTACGGTGAAAAAATACATGTGGATGTCGCGCTGGAAACACCACAAGTGGGTGTAGACACACAGGCTGATCTTGAGCGTGTGCGTGAGATCCTTGCAGAACAGCAATAACTTCCAGTCCGGCCGGTAAGGGAAAGGCTGACGAAATGTCCCTGATAGCGGGCCGCGTGATGCAGCTTATCAGGAGGAAAAATGGAACTGTTAAAGGCTGAACTCAGCCTTATCCTCGGGGAATCGATCAGCAGAATTGAGACGCTTCATTGCCAGGCACAATCCTGTCTGTATGCTATTTATGACAGGGCCGGGCATGCGATGCCGATGGCCGTACGCTGTTTTTCCCAGCCAGGAATGGCCGAACAGGAAGCCAGAAAACTGATGCTATTGCGTCAGAAAGGGACAATCCATCTCCCCGTCGTCTATGGTGTTGTGGTCAGTGAACGGCTGCCGTTTCATGAATTACTGCTGGTGGGGCGCATCGGAGGCATCTCTGCTGAAGCCCCGGCCCATTCGGCTGAACAATGGCAAACATTGGCACAGCAAATTACGGAAGGGCTGGGAGCGTGGCACTCACACTCTGCTGACGGGATGAGTGGCTATGTCGACAGCACTCAGAAAATCAGCTGGTCCGACTGGTATTTTCAACACACCTCAGTGCTCCTTGCGCTGCTGCGGCAGAAACATCAAACGGTGATTTCTTCAGACGACCAGCAACTGCTGTCCCGGAGCCAGCTCTGCCATGCCACATTATTTGCTGATCTTAACGCACCGAATGTGATGGTGCATGGCAATCTGACCCTGAACACCATCCTTAAAGATCCGCACACCGGTCATTTGCTGGCGATGGTTCAACCCGGAAGAATGCTCTGGGCTCCGGCAGAGTATGAACTTTTTCGCTTGCAGAATTCGCCACAGGAACAGAGCCTGTTACAGTGTTATCTGAAAAAATACGGTGTTGATGAAGGCTTTATATGGCGGTGTTCGCTCTATCGCCTCTGGGACCAGGTGGATCATTTAATTCATAATCGTCCGTTTTCGACGGAGTTATATCGTCAGGCCAGGGACAGCCTTCTTCCCTGGCTCGAATAACAACCGCAGTCGTGGCTAGTCTGTCAGGCGCTGCCACCCCCGACCCAGCGTTTCATACCATGCTCTCTCGCTGTGAGACAGCCAGAGCGGAGAAGGGGTTAATTCCTCCCAAAAATTCAGGGGGCTGGTGATCGCCATCTGATTCGCCGGTGCAGGGACTGGCGTTAACCCTTCCCGGAGGAAGAACTGCATCGCTCTTGGCAGATGATTAGCGGACGTGACCAGGATCAGAGGGTGATTTCCGATAAGCTGCCGGACTGCCGCCGCTTCTTCAGCGGTGTCTCTGGGCTTATCCAGTTGAATGATATCCTGTGCCGGGACCCCCAGTGACTCAGCGACTTCTGCAGCCACACTGGCATTACTGCGCGGATTTCCCTCAGCTCTGGCTCCGGTAAAGATCATCTTCGCTCCCGGAGAAAGGCGCCACAACCGGACACCTTCGGTCACCCGCGGCAGACTGTTGCCAATCAGATTCGACCCGGGAGCCCAGTGAGGATTGTAGGTATATCCGCCCCCCAGAACGACGATATAGTCACCGGGGCGTCCGTCCCGCAGTGTCGGATACTGTGACTCCAGTGGCGCGAGTAAGTGATCGGCGACAGGTTGCAGGCTTAGCAGTAATAAAATCACCCAACTGGCGGAAAGTAATGTCCGGGCGGTTTTTTGCCAGTGAGTAAACCATAATAATAAAAGCGCCAGCCCCATGCAGATGAGAAGCAGCGGCAGGGGTAGCAGCATTCCCCCGATCACTTTTTTAAGCATAAAAAGCATAAATATCACCAGTTTTGTCTGAAAAAACAGCAGCCGGTAGCAATATAAAGGATGAAAGATTCATTCTTACAAGACCTGTGACAAAATAGCATATTTCTTACGTGACCCATCCGGAGCTTTTGTCATGAAGGATCGTAATTTCGATGATCTTGCGGAGAAGTTTTCTCAAAATATTTATGGCACTGCGAAAGGGCAGATCCGCCAGGCAATTCTTCGCGATGAACTCGATGAGATTTTACCGACCCTTCCTGCGGGCCCGTTGTCGATAGTCGATGCCGGGGGCGGGATGGGACAAATCTCCAGCGGACTGGCCGCCAGCGGTCACCATGTCCTGCTGGGGGACGTGTCCGGAAAGATGCTGGAGCGGGCAGAAGAAAATGCTCAGCGTCTGGGCGTTAGCGGTAACATGGTTTTTAAACAAATGCGGGTACAGGATATTGCAGACCATTTGGATAAACCTGCGGATCTGGTATTGTTTCATGCTGTACTTGAATGGGTTGCTGAACCCGAAACGGCGCTGAAGGCAATCTATGATGCGCTGACCCCCGGCGGGGTGTTATCGCTGATGTTTTATAACCAGAATGGTCTGGTGATGCAGAACCTGACATTGGGGAATTTTGGCTATTTACGGGCAGATATGAAAAAACGTAAAAAACGGACACTCTCTCCGGATTATCCCCGTGACCCCGTACAGGTGTATCACTGGTTAACCGAATGCGGATTTATTATTGAACAACGGGCAGGGATCCGTGTGTTCAGTGATTTTATTCGTGATATGCCCCCCAGTGCTAATGGCTTTGACGGGATCCTTGAAATGGAAAGACGCTTCAGCCGGCAGGAACCTTTCCTGAGTCTGGGGCGCTATATTCACGTCACTGCACGCAAACCACTGCAGAAGGATCAATTATGAGTGATTTCTCCCAGACGATCCCGGAACTGGTCTCCTGGGCCCGTAAAAGCGATTTTTCAATTTCGCTGCCTACGGAGCGTCTGGCTTTCCTGCTGACAATCGCGACATTAAATGGCGAACGGATGGATGGTGAGTTGAGCGAAGGCGAACTGATCGACGGTTTCCGTCATGTCAGTAAAGCCTTTGAGCAAACCAAAGAAACCGTTCAGGCCAGAGCGAATAACGCTATTAATGACATGGTACGCCAGCGGTTGTTAAACCGTTTCACCAGCGAACAGGCAGACGGCCACGCAATTTACCGTCTGACCCCACTGGGTATCGGTATTACTGACTATTATATCCGGCAACGTGAGTTTTCAACCTTACGATTGTCGATGCAGCTCTCTATCGTCGCCAATGAACTCAAGCGGGCTGCGGATGCGGCCGAAGAAAATGGGGATGAATTCCACTGGCATAGGAATGTTTTTGCTCCGCTGAAATACTCTGTTGCGGAAATCTTTGACAGTATTGATCTGACACAGCGCTCGATGGATGAACAGCAGCAGGGCGTAAAGGAAGATATTGCGGCATTGCTGAATAAAGACTGGCGGGCGGCCATATCCAGTTGTGAACTCCTGTTATCTGAAACCTCCGGTATTCTGCGCGAATTGCAGGATACGCTGGAAGCTGCGGGCGATAAGTTACAAGCCAACCTGTTACGGATCCAGGATGCGACGCTGAACAGCCCGGATCTGGGTTTTGTGGATAAACTGGTGTTTGATCTGCAAAACAAACTGGACCGTATCACCAGTTGGGGTCAGCAGGCGATCGATCTCTGGATTGGATATGATCGGCACGTTCATAAATTTATTCGTACGGCGATTGATATGGACAAAAATCGCGTATTTGCCCAGCGACTCAGACAATCGATACAAGGCTATTTTGATGCGCCATGGGGGCTGAGCTATGCCAGCGCCGATCGTTTATTTGATACCCGTGAAGATGAACTGATCTTACGCAATGATGAAGTTACCGGCGAACTGCCGAATGAACTTGAATTTGAAGAATTCAATGAGATCAGGGAACAACTGATAGCCATGATTGAAGAAGCCTTACGTGTCTACAAGGAACAGGCGATACCGCTGAATCTGGCGACCGTTATGCGGGACTATCTGGCTCAGTATCCACGGGCGCGACATTTTGATTTAGCCAGAATTATTATCGATCAGGCAGTCAGTCTGGGCGTTTCTGAAGCCGACTTAGCAGGGTTACCTGCGCAGTGGCAGTCTATTAATGATTACGGAGCCAAGGTGCAGGCACATGTCATTGACAAATATTGAACAAGTGATGCCGCTTAAGCTGGCACAGGCACTGGCAAACCCGGTTTTTCCCGCGCTGGATAGCCAGTTACGGGCCGGGCGTCATATCGGATTCGAAGAATTAGATAATCATGCCTTCCTGATGGATTTTCAGGCAGAACTGGAAGAATTTTATGCCCGGTACCACGTGGAATTAGTCCGTGCCCCGGAAGGTTTTTTCTATCTGCGTCCGCGCTCTACCACCCTGATTGCCCGCTCAGTGTTGTCTGAGCTGGATATGATGGTCGGTAAAATTTTGTGCTACCTCTACCTGAGCCCGGAACGGCTGGCGAATGAGGGGATTTTTACCCAGCAGGAACTTTACGATGAGTTGCTGGCACTGGCAGACGAAAGCAAATTGCTTCGCTTTGTGAACCAGCGGTCGACCGGGTCTGATCTGGATCGTACGCGACTGCAGGAGAAGGTCAGGGCTTCCCTGAACCGCCTCCGCCGGTTGGGAATGGTCTGGTTCATGGGGAGTGACAACTCTAAATTTCGCATTATGGAGTCAGTGTTCCGCTTTGGTGCTGAAGTCCGCAGCGGTGATGAACCCCGTGAAGCCCAATTGCGTTTAATCCGTGACGGTGAAGCCGTATCTCTGGAGAAGACGGAGACCGCAGACGTTCCGGTAAGCAGCACGGAGGCAGAAAATGAGCAGTTCAGTGAAGATTCCGCAGAACGCGGGGAGGATGACGAGGAATGATTGAACGTGGAAAGTTTCGATCGCTGACATTGATTAACTGGAACGGTTTTTTTGCCCGTACCTTTGATCTCGATAATATGGTAACCACGTTATCCGGCGGTAATGGTGCAGGTAAATCCACCACTATGGCAGCATTTGTGACCGCGTTAATTCCGGACCTGACCCTGCTGCACTTCCGTAATACCACCGAAGCGGGGGCCACCAGTGGCTCCCGTGATAAAGGCCTGCACGGAAAACTGCGGGCCGGTGTCTGCTATTCCATCCTGGATGTGATCAACTCACGCGGGCAGCGGGTCATTGCCGGCGTGCGCCTGCAGCAGGTGACCGGCCGTGATAAGAAAGTCGATATCCGGCCTTTCAGCCTGCACGATGTGCCGCCAGAGTTAAACCCGACAGAGTTGCTGACCGAGGTGGTTAACTCACGTCAGGCAAAAGTATTGTCGCTGAACGAAGTGAAAGAGCGCCTGGAGTTGCAGGAAGAGATCACCTTCCGTCAGTATAACTCGGTGACCGACTATCACAGCATGATGTTCGAGCAAGGTATCGTTGCCCGCCGTCTGCGCACCCAGGGTGACCGCAGTAAATTCTATCGTCTGCTTGAAGCCTCGTTATATGGCGGTATTTCCAGTGCCATCACCCGCTCACTACGTGATTATCTGTTACCTGAAAACGGTGGTGTGCGTAAGGCTTTCCAGGACATGGAAGCCGCATTACGTGAAAACAGGATGACGCTCGAAGCTATACGGGTGACTCAGTCTGATCGTAATTTGTTTAAACACCTGATCACTGAAGCGACCGATTATGTGGCCGCCGATTATATGCGCCATGCCAATGAGCGACGTACTCATCTCGATGGTGCGCTGTTACTGCGTAATGAGTTATTTACCGGCCGTCAGGAACTGGCAAGCGGGCAGTACCGTCATGTGGAAATGGCGCGTGAACTTGCCGAACTTTCCGGCTCAGAGAAAGAATCTGAAGCGGAATATCAGGCCGCCAGTGATCATCTCAACCTGGTTCAGACGGCTGTTCGTCAGCAGGAAAAGATCACTCGCTATGAAGGCGAACTGGAGGAACTCAGTTATCGCCTGGAAGAGCAGCAGGAAGTGGTGGCTGAAGCCGAAGAGATCCATGAAGATAACCAGCAGCGCGCAGAAGATGCTGAACTGGAAGTGGATGAGCTGAAGAGCCAGTTAGCGGATTTCCAGCAGGCCCTGGATGTTCAGCAAACCCGTGCGATTCAGTACCAGCAAGCCATTCAGGCATTGCAGCGTGCCCGTGAGCTGTGCGGAATTTCCGATCTTTCCCTGGAGAATGCCGAAGAGTGGCAGCAGCGCTTCAGCGCCAGAGAAGAAGAAGCGACAGAGCTGTTACTGACGCTGGAACAGAAACTGAGTGTTGCTGATGCGGCGCATAGTCAGTTCGAGCAGGCACTGGCACTGGTCAATCAAATTGCCGGCCCGGTCGGGCGTCATGAAGCCTGGCAAACCGGTCGTGAAATCATTCGCGACGCCGCGAATCAGCGCCATTATGCCGATGAATTATCTTCCCTGCGGTTACGCCTTTCTGAACTGGAGCAACGTTTACGTGAACAGCATGACGCGGAGCGTTTACTGGCTGAATTTTGTAAAAGTCAGGGGCGTCAGTACGATGCCGATGCTCTGGAAGGCCTGCACCGCGAACTGGAAGCGCAGATTGAATCGCTGTCCGACCGGGTGGCTGATGCCGGAGAACACCGTCTGACCTTGCGTCAGACCCTGAGCCAGATCAGTGAAAAGATCACGTTACTGACCAGCAAAGCACCACACTGGCTGGCCGCTCAGGAAATTCTGACTCAGCTCAGCGAGCAGACCGGGCAGGCGCTGACCAGCAGTCAGCAGGTGACCGGTTACATGCAGCAACTGCTGGAGAAAGAGCGTGAAACGACGGTCGAACGTGATGCCATTGCTGCCCGTAAGCGTGACGCGGAACAACAAATTGAGCGCCTTAGCCAGCCAGGCGGTGCAGAAGATGCCCGACTGACACAGCTGGCTGAACGTTTCGGCGGTGTGCTGCTTTCTGAAATCTATGACGATGTTACCCTGGATGATGCGCCGTACTTTTCGGCACTCTACGGGCCATCCCGTCATGCGATTGTCGTCCCTGATCTCTCGCTGATCCAGGAACAACTGGACGGACTCGAAGATTGTCCGGAAGATTTGTACCTTATCGAAGGGGATCCGCAGTCATTTGATGACAGTGTCTTCAGCGCGGATGAGCTTGACGGCGCAGTCATTGTGAAAGTGGCCGACCGTCAATGGCGTTATTCCCGTTTCCCGAAAGTTCCGCTTTTTGGCCGGGCTGCGCGCGAAAATCAGCTGGAACTATTGTACAACGAGCGGGATAAGCTGGCTGAAACCTATGCAACGTTGTCGTTTGATGTTCAGAAAACTCAGCGGTTACATCAGTCGTTCAGCCGCTTTATCGGCAGCCATCTGGCTATTGCCTTTGAGCAGGATCCTGAACAGCAGATCCGCGAACTGAATGCACGTCGTCTGGATGTTGAACGCGCACTGAGTCAGCATGAAAGTGAGACGGTTCAGCAGCGTCAGCAGTATGAGTCGGCAAAAGACGGGGTGGCAAAACTTAACCGGCTTCTTCCGCGGGTCAGCCTGTTGATGGACGAAACGCTGGCAGATCGTTATGAAGAGATCCGTGAGCAGGTGGAAGAAGCGCAGGAAGCTTCCCGGTTCCTGCATCAGCACGGAGTACGGATTAACAAACTTGAGTCAATGTTATCGGTGCTGCAAAACGATCCGCAGCAGCACGAACAACTGCAGGCCGATTATCAGACCGCACAGCGAAAGCAGCGTGAATACAGTCAGCAGTCGTTCGCACTGACCGAAGTTATTCAGCGCCGCGCTCACTTTAGCTACTCTGATTCCGGCAGCATGGTGGACGGCAACAGTGATCTGAGTAATAAACTGCGTAAGCAACTGGAACAGGCAGAAGGTGAACGAGCGCATGCCCGCGAAAGGCTGCGTGAGCATCAGGCGATGCTGACCCAATATACTCAGGTGCTGGCATCGCTCAAAAGTTCTTACGAAGCGAAACAGGACATGCTGAAAGAGCTGCACCTTGAAATGCAGGCGATCGGTGTGACTGCAGATGTACGTGCAGAAGAACGGGCAAAATCACGCCGTGATGAGCTTTATGAGTCACTGAGCCGTAACCGCACCCGCAGTAATCAGCTTGAAAAGCAGATTTCTTTCTGTGAAGCAGAGATGGATGCGCTGCAGAAGCGCCTGCGTAAACTTGAGCGGGATTATGCTCAGCAGCGTGAACAGGTCGTACGAGCGAAGGCCGGATGGTGCACTGTGATGCGTCTGGTGAAAGATAACGGTATCGAGCGCCGCCTGCATCGCCGTGAACTGGCCTATCTGGGCGGTGATGAATTACGTTCTATGTCGGATAAGGCGCTGGGGGCGTTACGTCTGGCGGTAGCGGATAATGAACATCTGCGCGATGTACTGAGGTTATCTGAAGATCCGAAATACCCTGAACGTAAGATCCGTTTCTTTATTGCGGTTTACCAGCATCTGCGTGAGCGTATCCGACAGGATATCATCCGTACCGATGACCCGGTGGAAGCCATTGAGCAGATGGAAATTGAACTGAACCGTCTGACAGAAGAACTGACAGCCCGTGAGAAGCATCTGGCGATCAGCTCACGGAGTGCGGCAAATATTCTGCGTAAAACCATCCAGCGTGAGCAGAACCGTATCCGTCAGCTCAACCAGGGGCTACAGGGCGTCAGTTTTGGTCAGGTCAACAGTGTGCGCCTGAACGTGAATGTGCGTGAAGCTCACTCCGTATTACTGGAAACGCTGGCGAATGATCATGAACAGCACCAGGATTTGTTTAACAGCCAGCGTCTGACTTTCTCAGAAGCACTGGCCAAACTGTATCAGCGTCTGAACCCGCAGATTGATATGGGACAACGGACACCGCAGGTGATTGGTGAAGAACTGCTGGATTACCGTAACTATCTGGAAATGGAAGTTGAGGTGAACCGTGGATCAGATGGCTGGCTACGTGCAGAAAGCGGTGCGCTGTCCACCGGGGAAGCTATCGGTACCGGGATGTCCATCCTGGTAATGGTGGTGCAGAGCTGGGAAGAAGAGTCCCGTCGTCTGCGTGGTAAGGATATTTCCCCTTGCCGCTTGCTGTTCCTGGATGAAGCAGCCCGACTGGATGGCCGCTCGATAGCTACTCTGTTCGAGCTGTGCGAACGTCTGGATATGCAGCTGGTGATCGCCGCACCGGAAAATATCAGTCCGGAGAAAGGCACCACGTATAAACTGGTTCGTAAAGTGGTGAATAACACCGAGCACGTTCATGTTGTCGGCTTGCGGGGATTTGTTCCCGAGCCTTCCGTAAGTGCATCATCGGGCGACCCGGCACCTCAACACTGAGTATCGAAAGTCCGGTAAATAAATGACATAAAACGGTATTTGTTTTTCAGCAAATACCGTTTTATTGTTTTAGTGCTGCTTATTCGTGTAAAGAAGAAAAATCCGGGCTAATGTAATTATTACGATAAGACATAAGGGGGCAGGGATGTTGAATAATGGTCTTAAATTACGGCCTGTAACGATATTGTGTGGTTTTTCACTGATGCTGGCACCGGTAACATCGCTGTTTGCTGCGCAGACACTTTCCGGCCATCCGGTGCATACGTCCGGTGAACATTCCGCACCGGTGCGACACAATTTTCATGCGGTCATCGCGGCGTTACCTGCCGGCGTTCATCTTTATTATTCATCCACATTAGCCTCTCTTTATCAGGCCCGGCATATGCAGCCGATGTGGCAGGATCCGGTAGCGGTAGAAAAATTTCAGCAGCAGCTTGCTGAAGTTGCCTTATCCGGTGTTCAGCCACAGTTCGGTCAGTGGGCCAGCTGGCTTTCACGCAGTGATATCACCGGTATGGAACGTGATGTCCTGTTATCAGATGCAATGCTGGGATATTTGCAGTTTGCTGCCGGCGCCCCGGTGAAAGGGGAAAGCTGGCTTTACGGGGATACACCTTATAGTCTCTCATTACCGCCATCCGGTGATATTGCCCGCTGGCAAACCTCTATAACCACCCGTAATGAGCGGGTGTTTATCGATTCTCTGATGCCTCGTCATCCTGAGTATCTGCCGATGCAGGCAGCACTGAAAAAGTTATTGTCAGAAAATCAGCAATGGCCGTATCTGACCAATCGTATTTCTATCAGACCGGGTGAAAGCAGTCCGGAGATCCCGACACTGCGCACGATTTTAATCCGTAGTGGTATGCTCAGTGCGAATGCGCCGGTGTCGGCCCCGGTACATCCGTCGGCGGATACGCCTGCTCAGCAGCAACCGGTAGCGTCGACGACATCGGCAGGCAGTCAAAGTGCCTTACTGCCGGGTAAAACCCTTACGGGCACGACGCCTGCACAGGCTAATTCCCCGGCGGACACGGGGACCACGTCATCTGCACTGACAACGGCGGTGAACCCGGAGGATGTTTACAGTCCTGAGCTGGTGGATGCGGTGAAACGTTTCCAGCAGTGGCAGGGCCTGGCATCCGATGGTGTCATCGGGCCCAGGACCCGTGAATGGTTAAACGTCACGCCACGGATGCGTGCGGGTTTACTGGCATTAAATATCCAGCGTCTGAGACTCCTGCCTGATGATATGCACAATGGCATCATGGTGAACATCCCTAATTTTTCCATGACTTACTATGAGGATGGAAAAACGATCCTCAGTTCACGGGTGATCGTCGGACGTCCGGATAAAAAAACGCCATTGATGCGCAGCGCACTGAATGATGTTGTGCTGAATCCGCCATGGAATGTACCGACCAGTCTGGTCCGGGGCGATATTGTCCCGAAAGCCAAGAGTGATCCGGATTATCTGATGAAACATGGCTTCACATTATTATCCGGCTGGAGTGCAGATGCTCAGGTGATTAATCCGGCCAGCATTAACTGGGCAACGGTGGATCCGGCGACATTCCCTTACCGGGTACGTCAGGCGCCGGGACCACAGAATGCTCTCGGCCGTTATAAATTCAATATGCCAAGTTCTGATGCCATCTATTTACATGACACACCGAATCATATGCTGTTCCAGCGTGATATCAGGGCGCTTAGCTCCGGTTGTGTTCGTATTAATAAGGCGGCTGAACTGGCAGGGATCCTGCTGAAAAATGTGGGCTGGGACAGCAGCCGGATAGCCAGTGCCCTGCAGGAGGGAAATAGCCGCTATCTGGCTATCCGTCATCGTATTCCGGTCAATCTGTATTATCTGACTGCCTGGGTGGGTGAAGACGGGCAGCCGCGATTCCGCACTGATATCTATAATTACGATAATCTGGTTCGCCAGGGACAAAGCAGTATCGGCCCGGCTGAGAAATTGATCCTTTAACCTGAGAAAGAAAGCGCTGTCATCCTCTGCCAGCCAGCAGGATGACAGTTTCCTTCTTTATCTGCGGGCTGGCGTTGATATTCAAAAGGTCTGTATTGACGTGACTGAGACATCTGGTTAATGTGCCACCGTCTGTTTATTGTCCCGCTGTCACTCAGGTTATAGATCACCATGGATAAATTTGATCCCCAACGCAGAAAAATTCTATTGTCGGGTTGTGCCGTCGCCGGGTTGGCGTTACTGCCTGGCCTGGCAGAAGCATCATTATCGGCAACCCGCCCCCGTATACTCACGCTGAGTAATATGCATACCGGTGAAACGCTGAAAACCGAGTTTTTCAATGGTGAAACCTATAATCAGAGCGAACTGACCCGCCTGAATCATTTTTTCCGTGATTATCGGGCGAATAAGGTAAAGGATATTGATCCGCATTTATTTGACCAGCTCTACCGGTTACAGGTTATGCTGGGCACCCGGAAACCGGTTCAGCTGATCTCCGGCTACCGATCGCTGGCGACCAATAACAAATTACGTGCGTCCGGTAGCGGAGTGGCAAAACACAGTTACCATACGCTGGGCCAGGCAATGGACTTTCATATTGAAGGTGTGCAGCTGGCGATGGTACGTTCTGCAGCCCTGAAAATGCGTGCCGGTGGGGTAGGCTACTATCCGAAAAGTAATTTTGTTCATATCGATACCGGGCCGGTCAGACACTGGCAGTAACCGGTGTCTCAGAAAAAGAGGTTCAGGTATTGAGTCAGTTGAATTACACCCTTATTCCCGTCACGGCGTTTTCCCAGAATTGTTCCGTCGTCTGGTGTGGAGAGCAGGGGAATACTGCACTTATCGATCCCGGCGGGGATGCCGAAGTGATAAAAAAGGCCCTCAGCGATCTGCAACGCACTCCGGAAAAAATTCTGCTGACCCACGGTCATCTTGATCATGTCGGGGCTGCCGCCGAACTGGCCGCATTTTACGGCATTCCGGTTATCGGCCCTCAGTTACGGGATAAATTTCTGCTGGATGCTTTACCACAGCAGAGTCAGATGTTTGGTTTCCCTTATTGCGCGCCTTTGCAGCCCGACCAGTGGCTGGAGGAAGGAGAAACGCTCTCTTTAGGGCAGGTTACCTTTGATATATTACATTGTCCCGGTCATACCCCCGGACATATCGTCTTCCTCGACCGGAAAAATAAACTGTTATTTTCCGGAGATGTGATTTTCAAAGGCGGGGTGGGCCGAAGTGATTTTCCACAGGGCGATCATCAGCAGTTAATGACTTCGATAGGAGAAAAACTTTTACCCTTAGGGGATAACATTACTTTTATCCCCGGGCATGGGCCGTCATCCACGCTGGGGATAGAACGTATCACTAATCCGTTTTTACAGTGAATTCCCGCGCCAGCGCTGACTGTTTCGGAAAATGCCCCACAAAAAAGCCATCCGTCGGGATGGCTTTTTTCATGCACAGAGATCAATTACAACACGGCGATAATTGATTCACAGAGTACGGACATATTATCAGGCGTCATTCCGGCAATATTGATGCGACCTGAGTCAACGGCATAGATAGCATAGTCATTGCGCAGGCGGTGTACCTGTTCAGTGGTCAGTCCGCTATAAGAGAACATACCACTTTGCTGATGAATAAACCCGAAGTCCTTACTCGCGCCTTTCTCTGTCAGGGTATTCACAAACAGCTGACGCATACGCTGAATACGCTGACGCATGTCCGATAATTCCTGTTCCCACAGTGTTCTCAGGGTATCGTCACCCAGGATCGTCGCGACCACCGCCGCACCGTGTGACGGCGGGTTAGAATAGTTTGCACGAATTGCAAACTTCACCTGGCTGAATGCGGCAGTAGCGATATCTGCATTTTCTGCCACCAGCGTGAAAGCACCTACACGTTCGTTATACAGTCCGAAGTTTTTGGAATAGGAACTGCACACCATAAGCTCTTTGTGCTGCCTGGCAAAGATACGCAGCCCCTCAGCATCTTCATCCAGTCCGCGTCCGAACCCCTGATAGGCAAAATCGAATAAAGGTAACCAGCCACGGGAAACAGACAGATCTGCCAGCTGCTGCCATTGCTCCGGCGTCGGGTCAATCCCGGTAGGGTTATGACAGCATCCGTGGAACAGGACGACATCGCCGGCAACGGCCTGTTCCAGAGAATTCAGCATGGCCGGGAAGTCCAGCTGGTGGGTTGTCGCGTCATAGTAATCATAATGACAGACTTCCAGCCCGCTGGCAGTGAAAATACTTTTGTGGTTTGGCCAGCTTGGGTTGCTTACCCAGATACGTTTAACGTTAGTCTGGCGGGTCAGGAAGTCAGCCGCCACGCGCAGTGCTCCGGTGCCTCCCGGTGTCTGCGCCGTGCAGGCACGCTTTTCGGTGATAATCGGGTTCTCTTTGCCGAACAACAGCTCCTGAGTCAGTCGGGCAAATTCCGGATAGCCATCAATACTGAGATAGCTTTTCGTCGTTTCATTTTCCAGCAGGAATTGCTCAGCTTTTTTCACACTGGTCAGAATAGTGGTTTTGCTGGTCTCATCTTTATAAACACCGATACCCAGATTAATTTTGTCAGGCCGGTTATCCGCCCGGAAAAGGTCGGCCAGTCCCAGAATAGGGTCGGCAGGTGCAGCAGAAATTGATTCAAACATGAGTGAGATCCGATTGATAAATATAAACGTTTGCGCGTAAATCCAAGGTTATCCCGATAGACGGAAATTGCCAACAGTTGTTTGGTAATTTTATCCGCGGGGGATCAAAGTTTTACAATGAGTCGGGCTCAGAAATCGCAGGGGAGTTGCGGACGGATCAAACGGGGGAGAATAACAGGGACTAAAAAAAGAAAACGGGGTCAGAAGACCCCGTTTCAGGACTAAACCGGCATGGATTAGAACTGGTAAACCAGACCTACAGCAGCGATGTTGTCAGTCGCCAGACCCAGTTTGTTGTTGTCATTCAGCTGGTTGATTTTGTAATCAACATAGGTAGACATATTTTTGTTGAAGTAGTAAGTCGCACCCACTTCAATGTATTTAACCAGGTCGACATCGCCAAGGTTCCCGATGTCTTTACCTTTAGTCTGGACATAGGCCAGAGAAGGACGCAGACCGAAATCGAACTGATACTGAGCAACCAGCTCAATATCCTGAGTTTTGTCAGCAAAACCGGATACTCCAACACCGTTGACGGTACCTGAGACAGGTGTTGCGTTCAGGCCTTCAGCGTAAGTTGCTGCCAGGTAAACGTTGTTGGCATCATACTTCAGGCCGGTTGCCCACACCTGAGCGCGGTCGCCTTTACCCAGAGCGGCTGCATTTTGCTTGGCGGTACGGTCCTGAGAAGAGAATGCACCCGTTACCGCTACGCCGATTGGAGAAGTATAGCTGGTAGAGATACCGTAGCCGTCGCCGTTAGCACGACGAGTGTCTTCACGGTCGTTTTTACCCTGGTACTGAACGGCGAAATCCCAGCCATCAACCAGACCAAAGAAGTTGGTGTTACGGTAGGTCGCAACACCGGTAGTACGACCGGTCATGGTATCGGTGAAACCGAAATCACCACCGAATTCCGGCAGCATATCGGTCCAGCCCAGGACGTCGTATGCGACAGCGTAGTTACGACCGTAGTCGAATGAACCATACTGACCTGCTTTCAGACCGGCGAAGCCCAGACGGGTATGGACACCGGTATTGGCGTCATCACCTTCGGAATTGTTTGCTGGCAGGGCGTATTCCCACTGGCCGTAACCGGTCAGCCAGTTGTTGATCTGACTTTCACCTTTGAAACCCAGACGGGCATAAGATTGGTCGCCATCGTTACCGGTATCTTTTGAAAAGTAGTGCACTCCGTCGACTTTACCGTACAGATCCACCGTGTTGCCGTCTTTATTATAAATTTCTGCGGCATTAGCTGCGCCTGCAACTAACAGAGCCGGGATCATAACTGCTAAAATGTTGCGCTTCATCATTTATTACCCTCGTTGGAGTTTATTAGAGACTACTCTCACTTCTGTCAATAATTCTTTACGAAACCATTGATGAAGTTTGGTGTCCTTATGTGTCTGAGGCATCTTTCCATTCATACGGTGCTATTTCTAGCGCGAATATGCTACAAAACCATAGTTCTGGTTTCAAATAGAAAATATGTGTTTCTGAATGTAAAAAACGGGGAACTTTATGAGATGAATCAATATTTCATAAAGTAATAAAGCCGGCATTTGCCGGCTTTATTATCTATATGAAATTGTTATTGATTAATTGACATTTAGAAATTGGCGTTACGTGGAGTCCGCGGGAAAGGGATAACATCTCTTACATTTTGTACACCGGTGACATAGGCGATTAAACGTTCGAAGCCTAAACCAAATCCTGAATGCGGAACCGTACCGTAGCGACGCAGATCGCGATACCACCAGTAATCTTCTTTATTCAGCCCCATTTCTTCCAGACGAGTATCGAAGACATCCAGACGCTCCTCACGTTGTGAACCACCGATGATTTCACCAATGCCTGGCGCCAGGACATCCATTGCCGCAACGGTTTTTCCGTCATCGTTCAGACGCATATAAAAGGCTTTGATGTCTTTCGGATAGTTTTTCACGACCACTGGCGCACAGAAATGTTTTTCTGCCAGGAAGCGTTCATGTTCAGATGAAAGATCGATACCCCAGGAGACAGGGTTTTCGAATTTCTGACCGCTCTTTAACAGAATATCGATAGCATCGGTATAATCGATTTGTGCAAAATCGGCTGAAACAAACTTCTCCAGTCGCTCGATAGCTTCTTTATCGACACGTTCTGCAAAGAAAGCCATATCGTCAGCACGTTCGGCAAGGACGGCCTTAAACGCATATTTCAGCATGGCTTCTGCCAGGCCTGCGGCATCATCCAGAGAAGCAAAGGCAATTTCCGGTTCGATCATCCAGAACTCAGCCAGGTGACGGCTGGTATTTGAGTTTTCGGCACGGAACGTCGGGCCGAAAGTATAAATTTTTGACAGGGCACAGGCATAGGTTTCGCCGTTCAGCTGACCGGAGACTGTCAGGAAAGATTCTTTACCAAAGAAGTCTTCACTAAAATCCACCTGGCCTTTATCGGTACGTGGCAGGTTTTCAAGGTCCAGCGTCGACACGCGGAACATTTCACCGGCACCTTCAGTATCAGAAGCGGTGATCAGCGGCGTTGATACCCAGAAGTATCCCTGCTCGTGAAAGAAACGATGGATAGCCTGTGCCAGGGTATGACGTACACGGGCGACCGCACCGATCAGATTGGTACGCGGGCGAAGGTGCGCCACTTCACGGAGATATTCGATGCTGTGACGTTTTGCTGCCATCGGATAGCTGTCCGGATCTTCCACCCACCCGGTGACTTCAATGGCGGTGGCAACAATTTCAAAGGCCTGCCCCTGTCCCGGGGATTCCACGACTTTACCGGTGACAATGACAGAACAGCCGGTGGTCAGGTGTAATACTTCGTCCTGATAATTATTAAGCGAATTATTAACAACAGCCTGAACAGGATTAAAGCAGGAACCGTCATAAATGGCGATAAAAGAAAGACCGGCTTTGGAATCTCTACGGGTACGGACCCAACCGCGTACTGTGACTTCACTGTCAACAGCAACCCGGCCTTGCAGTACGTCCACTACAGGCACTACGCTCATAATTATCTCTCTATTCAATAATGTTTATAAATGCCCCTGGCGGGGATGACGGATATGTTACTTGTGAGTTCACAGGAAACAAGAAAAATTACGCTCAGCTATCAGATTTCATGGCGAAGGAAGGAGAGAGTTCGTTCGCCCGGGGTTATCATTAGCTGGCCTGTCTGACCAGGGGGAGCTCAAAGGCTTTCTGAAGCGCTTTGACAAATGACGGGTCATGGCAAATCGTTTTGCCCGGACTGTCTGATAATTTAGCCACCGGTTTACCGTTACAGCTTAACAGCTTAATCACGATATTAAGCGGTGAGACGCCCCGGATGTCACAGGTCAGACGGGTTCCGATACCGAAGGCGACCCTGACTTTGGGATCGAAATACCGGTAAAGTGCCAGCGCTTTATCCAGGGTTAAGTTATCAGAGAACACCAGCGTTTTGGTTTGCGGGTCAATTCCCAGTTTTCTGTAATGGGCTATCACTTTTTCACCCCATTCGACCGGTTCACCTGAATCGTGACGGAGACCCTGATAGCGGCTGGCAAAATTCAGGTCGAAATCGCGCAGGAAGGCATCCGTAGTAATACAATCCGTCAATGCAATACCCAGCTGGTCAGGGTATTCCTCCAGCCAGGCCTGTAAAGCGACCCGCTGGCTAATGGCCAGCTCGGGGCTGATCTGCTGATGGGCCTGGAACCATTCGTGTGCCTGTGTACCGACCGGAGAAATATTCAGACGCCTGGCGAGATCATAGTTACTGGTCCCTGAAAGCCAGGGGACTTCCTGCTGAAGGGTTTCCACGACCGCGTGCTGAACCTGACGCGAATAGCGCCGGCGCGTACCAAAATCCATCAGTCTGAAGCGTGAGGTATCGATACCGGCCGAGGCCCGACGGAATGCACTGAGTTTTTCGTCCAGAGTGCTCAGGGCCTGATCCACACCAATGAACGGTGTTTTATCCCGGTGTACAAGCTCGCTTATCATTGCCAGCAACGGGATTTCCCAAAGAATGACTTCAACCCAGGGGCCGCTTAAGGTAATGCTGAGTTTGCCGTGCTGGTTACGGACATCCACCTGCTCAGGTTTGAAGCGGAAGGTTTTCAGCCATTGCAGATAGTCTGCAGTAAAGAAGGGTAAACCGGCCAGGTAGAGATATTCAGTTTCACTGAGCGCCAGTGATTGCATCTGCTCTATCTGCTGACGTAACTCGCCGGCGTAATGGCCTGGCACGTCGTCCCCGCGACAACGAAACCCGGCAGTGACCGAGACATCACGGTAATGGTGGTAAACCGCTTGCTGCATATGCAGTTTATACGCATCCGTATCCAGCAATGAAGTGATTATCGGCGGATCATGTCGTTTCATGGTGCGTACCTGCATCCTAAGTCTGCGGCGCCAGGCCTGGTCAGAGAGTGTTAAGAATATTAAACAACGATCCCAGTATAACGTTATCTGATGAAAAGTGAATCAGAACACAGTAATCCTTCTCCTGCCGGTCGGGACCCGAACGGACTCAGTGGTCAATAAATGCAGAGAATTTACCTGCAAGCGCTTTGTATCTGGAAACGGCCCGCTAAGAAGCATAAACTCGGGATGAATAAATTCTTTGATGACGATGACCGGGAAAAATTTATGACAGATCAACCACAAATTAAATATCGCCACGATTATAGCGCGCCGGATTTCACTATCACCGATATTGATCTCTCATTTATTCTCGATGAGCAACAGACCCGCGTAACGGCTGTCAGCCAGGTGAAACGTCTGAATGAGCAGGCGACTGACCTGGTCCTGCAAGGGGAATCTCTGACGCTGGACAGCCTGGAAATCGACGGACAAGTGTGGAAAGACTACAGCATTGATGAAGGTTTATTGACGGTACGGGGCGTCCCGGCAGAATTTACCTTACAGATAGTGAATGCTATTCACCCGGATCAAAATACGGCACTGGAAGGACTGTATAAATCCGGTGAGGCATTATGTACTCAGTGTGAAGCCGAAGGTTTCCACCATATCACCTGGTATACTGACCGTCCGGATGTACTGGCGCGTTTCACTACGACTATTGAAGCCGATAAGAAGAAATATCCGTATTTACTGTCAAACGGTAACCGTGTTGCTTCAGGTGACAGCGAAAATGGCCGTCACTGGGTGAAATGGCAGGACCCGTTCCCAAAACCTTGTTATCTGTTTGCGCTGGTGGCGGGTGAGTTTGATGTCTTACGCGACACCTTCACCACGCGTTCAGGCCGTGATGTCGCTTTAGAAATCTTTGTGGATCAGGGCAACCTCGACAGGGCTGACTGGGCGATGACTTCGCTGAAGCAAAGTATGAAGTGGGATGAAGAGCGATTTGACCTCGAATACGATCTGGATATTTTCATGATTGTTGCCGTCGACTTCTTCAATATGGGCGCGATGGAGAATAAAGGTCTGAATATCTTTAACTCCAAATACGTACTCGCTAAAGCCGAAACGGCTACCGATAAAGATTATCTCGGTATTGAAGCTGTCATTGGTCACGAATATTTCCATAACTGGACCGGTAACCGTGTGACTTGCCGTGACTGGTTCCAGTTAAGTCTGAAAGAAGGCCTGACCGTCTTCCGTGATCAGGAATTCAGCTCTGATCTGGGATCGCGTCCGGTGAACCGTATTGAAAATGTCAGAGTGATGCGCGGTGCTCAGTTCGCGGAAGATGCCAGCCCGATGGCTCATCCGATCCGCCCGGATCAGGTGATGGAAATGAATAATTTCTATACCCTGACCGTTTACGAAAAGGGATCGGAAGTGATCCGCATGATGCACACTTTGCTGGGCGAAGAAAAATTCCAGAAAGGCATCAAGCTCTATTTTCAGCGTCATGACGGTAGCGCCGCCACCTGTGATGACTTTGTGCAGGCGATGGAAGATGCTTCCGGTATCAGTCTGACGCAATTCCGCCGCTGGTATAGTCAGTCCGGTACTCCGGTACTGACCGTCAGCGATGAATACGATGCGCAGCATGACGTCTATAAATTGCATGTCAGGCAGCACACACCGGCCACAGCGGATCAGAAAGAAAAGCTGCCTTTGCATATTCCGCTGGATATTGAGCTTTATGACGCTGAAGGTAATATTATTCCGCTGCAGTACCAGGGCAAGCCAGTGTCATCCGTGCTGGATGTGACCGAAAGTGAGCAGACGTTTATCTTTGATAACGTCAGCGCCCGGCCGGTCCCTTCGTTACTGAGGGAATTTTCAGCCCCGGTTAAACTGGATTATCAGTGGAGTGATGACCAGCTGACGTTCCTGATGCGTCATGCACGAAATGACTTTTCACGCTGGGATGCGGCACAAAGCCTGCTGTCCACCTATGTGAAACTGAATGTTTTACGTTTCAGTCAGAAACAGCCGCTTTCTTTGCCACAACATGTCGCAGAAGCTTTCCGCGCAGTGCTGGCCGATAAAGGGGGGGACCCGGCGCTGACGGCGCTGATCCTGAGCCTGCCTTCTGAAAATGAGATGGCGGAATGGTTTGAACTCATTGATCCGGCAGCGATTGCCTCGGTCCGGACAGCGATTATCAGAACGCTGGCGAAAGAACTGCAATCAGAGTTGCTGGAAAATTACCATGGAAACCAATGCGGTGAGTATCGGGTGGTCCAGGAAGATATCGGTAAGCGTGCGCTAAAAAATGTTTGTCTGAGTTATCTGGCCTTTGGTCAGCCGGAGGAGGCTGACACTCTGGTGCGCCAGCAGTATCAGCAGGCTAATAATATGACAGATGCACTGGCTGCATTGAATGCGGCAGTGAGTGCACAGCTACCGTGTGCCGATGAACTGTTGGGACAGTGGGACGAGCGCTGGCACCAGGATGGCCTGGTGATGGATAAATGGTTTGTTATGCAGGCGACCAGCCCTGCTGCGGATGTACTGGACCGTGTGGAAGGGCTGCTTAACCACCGTTCATTTACCATGACTAACCCGAACCGTGTACGTTCACTGATCGGTGCGTTTGCTTCGGCTAATCCTTCAGCATTTCATGCGACCGATGGTAGCGGATATCGCTTCCTCACCCGTATGCTGAAAGATCTCAATAAACGTAACCCGCAAATTGCGGCACGGCTTATCGAACCCCTGATCCGTCTGAAACGCTATGACGATCAGCGTCAGCAACTGATGAGAGAAGCGCTTGAAGAGCTGAAAGGTCTGGAGGATCTCTCCCGTGATTTATATGAAAAAATCACTAAGGCGCTGGCAGCATAATCAATGATGAAATGATCCTGAAACCACCTGCACCCCGGGTGGTTTTTTTTCATTCAGCAAATGTTCTGATTTTAGCGTTACTGCGGGTTTTCAGAGGAAATTTACTTTTCCCCGAAAGCTCATTACCATTCCGGCGCAAAATAAGCGCAGGTGATAGCCCTGCGCGCGACCATCGTTTCCAGGAGAGTGCATGTTATATCCAATCATCCGTCCTGCCCTGTTTCAGCTCGATCCCGAACGGGCCCATGAACTGACTATCAGCCAGTTGAAACTTATCCGTGGTACACCCTTTGAACGCCTGGTGCATCAGCGTGTGCCATCGCGTCCGGTCAGTTGTATGGGGTTACAATTCGATAATCCGTTGGGCCTGGCCGCCGGATTAGATAAAAATGGCGAATGTATTGATGCCTTCGGCATGATGGGCTTCGGGTTTGTTGAAGTAGGAACCGTAACGCCGCGTCCGCAAGCCGGTAATGATAAACCCCGCCTTTTTCGTTTAGTCGAAGCCGAAGGGATTATTAACCGGATGGGATTTAATAATCTCGGGGTAGATCATCTGGTAGAGAACGTTAAAAAAGCGCGTTTTAAAGGCATCATTGGTATCAATATTGGTAAGAATAAAGATACCCCGGTAGAGCAGGGCAAAGATGATTATCTGATCTGCATGGAGAAGACATACGCGCATGCCGGCTATATTACGGTAAATATTTCCTCCCCGAATACACCGGGCTTGCGTACGTTACAGTACGGCGAAGCGCTGGATGATTTATTATCGGCGATTAAAAATAAACAGCAGGAACTCCAGAAACGGCATCTGAAATATGTCCCGGTGGCGGTGAAGATCGCACCGGATCTGTCGGAAGAAGAATTGATCCAGGTGGCGGACAGTCTGGTCCGACATAATATTGACGGTGTGATTGCCACAAATACGACGCTGGATCGATCGCTGGTGGAAGGGCTGAAACATGCCGGAGAAAGTGGTGGCCTGAGCGGTCGTCCGGTACAACTTAAAAGTACAGAGGTTATTCACCGACTGAACCAGGAATTACAGGGACGACTGCCGATTATTGGTGTCGGTGGTATTGATTCATTAATGGCTGCGAAAGAAAAATTAGCCGCCGGTGCATCGCTTATCCAAATCTATTCCGGGTTTATTTATAAAGGACCAGGTCTGATTAAAGATATCGTGAAGAATATTTAACCAAAAAGAGCGGGTTATTTAGCCAGAGGGGTTTATTTACGCCGCTGGCTCGTTTATATTTTGTTCAGGTCAGGGATGGCCTGCCTGGCGGTTTATTATTCAGTCCTGAAAGAAGGATATTCAGGCAACGGTAAATTTGCCGTAAATTTAAGAGGCAACATCAATGACATTGAAACCTGACGATCGCTGGCACTGGTATTATGATGAGAAGCAGGACAGATTAATGCTGGATTTAACCGAAGGATTGCATTTCCGTTCGCGTTTTTCCAAAAAAATGCTGACTCCTGATGCTTTCGAATCGCAGCAATTTTGTGTTGATGATGCTGCCGGATTTTTTAATTTCGAAGAACGTTGCCGGGACGCGGATTTCAGTCATCAGCAACGGGCGGAACTGGTTCTGAATGCGCTGGTGGCAGGGCGTTTCCTGAAACCGCTGATGCCAAAAAGCTGGCACTTTACCGGCTGCCATGCGGGCTGTGTACCGGAAGCAGGGCAACTGGTGGAGGCACTGTTATCTCAAACCCGGGAACCTGTCCGTTTTCTGGTTGTGGAAGCTGGAAGCAACGCCACACTGTGTGTCCTTGCTCAGACGTCATTGGTACTGGCCGGTAAGACGCTGTTACTGGGTGAAGCGATTAAAATCATGAATGACAGGTTACGTCCCTATGAACCTGTCGGTGAACTCTGCTTCGATCAGGTGGTTTAACGCCGGTTTTCCCCGAGCACGATCGGGCTTTGCGGAATACAACTGCAACTCAGGATCGTATTACCGTCGATGGCCCCTGCATTCAGCGGAGTGACTTCTCCGCTTTCTAATGTCAGCCGGCAACAGCCGCACGACCCCATCCGGCAGGAATAAGGGATCCTTAATCCGGCATTTTCAAGCTGCTCCAGCAAAATCTGCTGATTATTTCCCCGGAATGTTTTGCCCTGACAGGTAATGTCGATCGCCGCTGCGGGCGATCCGCCTGTCGCGGTACTTGTTTCCGGAACAGTGTCGGCATAGAGGCGTGCCGGTTTGCGGGCCAGAACGGCAACGTTATCTCCACAGCGGATAACCCCGCTGTTGCGCGCGATCAGATTCAGGCCAAAATCGATGTCACCGCTGTCATCAGCAGCCTGCCTGAACGTTTTCAGGGTCTTCATCGGCTCTCCGGCCGGGTGAGCCACTCCCCGTTCAGTGCTGACCGTGGTCAGTACACAGCGACTGCAGGGTTTAGCGACATCAAACGTCACCTCGCCGACACGGATGACTGACCATTCATCTTCATCCCAGGCCGGGGCACCGCTAACGACCAGGTTAGGACGGAATTGTTCTATACGGATCCCGGCAGGACAACGATTCTGTAAATCATGGAATGAACGTTCATTAATCAGCAGGAAAGGATAGCCGTCGGCAAATCCCAGCGGAACGTCCGGGGCACGTTTAACGCGGCGAGCCGGGTTTTCGCCAATCCAGCGTAACTGGACCGGATGAGGGAAAAACGTACTTAGCCAGCGGTTAATACTTTCCGGGGCAATATAAGCATCAAAGCGCGCTCCCCATACTTCGGTCGTTTCTTCGCTGGCGCTGAATTCATCGAACCGGACCAGAGCCTGACTGCCGTCTTTTGCCTGTAAAAAGAGACCTTCAGCCACTATAAGCGGCGTAAAGAGGACCATCTCAGGAAAACGGCGTGCGGTAATAAACGTGCCTTCGGTATCAGTGATCATAAACAACCGATCCCAGGCAAGCCCGGCGGGACGGACCAGCGACTGGGAAACCGCCGTGCCACGCATGGATTTAACCGGATGAATAAATAGCCGCGATAAACTAATCATAGGGGGAACCCGTGAGGTAACTTTTCAAAAAGAAGCTAACTTTATGACATAGCGCTGTGATTCGCTATAATGCGCAACTATTTTCAATTAAGCAGACCTAAAAATTATGAATTCTCTTTTTGCCAGTACAGGCCGTGGGCTGGAAGAACTATTAAAAACTGAGCTGGAAACGCTGGGTGCTCAGGATATCCAGCTGGTGCCGGGTGGTGTTCACTATCAGGGCGATGATAAAACGCTTTACCAGAGCCTGATGTGGAGTCGCCTTGCATCGCGGATCCTGCTGCCATTAGGAGAGTTTGGCCTGTGGAGCGATCTCGACTTATACGTCGGGGCCCAGTCGATCCCCTGGACTGAACTGTTTGACAGTCACCAGGGCTTTGTCGTGCATTTCAACGGCACCAATGAGGTTATCCGCAATAGCCAGTTCGGTGCACTGCGGATCAAGGATGCCATTGTCGATAGCTTTACCCGTAAAAATCTTCCGCGCCCGGATGTCAACCGCGATAATCCGGATATCCGTATCCACGCCTGGCTGAACAGGGATAAAGTCAGTATCTCTCTGGATCTGAGCGGAGATGCATTACATCAGCGTAATTATCGCCAGCAGACGGGCCAGGCGCCCATGAAAGAAAACCTGGCCGCGGCTGTCGTGATGCGTTCAGGCTGGCAGCCAGGCACGCCGATGATCGACCCGATGTGTGGCTCAGGCACACTGCTGATTGAAGCCGCAATGATTGCGGCAGATCGTGCACCTGGCCTCAACCGTGAACACTGGGGCTTCCTTGCCTGGAAAGGGCATAACGATGCTCTGTGGCAGGAAGTGGTGAGCGAAGCCCGTGCGCGCGCTGGTCGGGCGATGCAGGGGAAAAAAGTCCGTTTTTATGGTTATGATAACGACCCGTCCGTGATCCAGCGGGCCCAGGCGAATGCCCGTAAAGCGGGGATGAATGCTTTTATTACATTTAAGCAGCAGGATGTTTTACAGCTGAAAAATACTCTGCCTGAAGAAGAGAAGGGGACGCTGTTAAGCAACCCTCCCTACGGGGAACGTCTGGAAAGCGAACCGGCACTGATAGCCTTGCACAGTCAACTGGGACGTATCGTGAAGAACGAGTTCGGGGGCTGGAAATTATCGCTTTTCAGCGGGTCGCCGGAGCTATTGAGCTGCCTGCAACTTCGCGCGGAACGTCAGTTTAAAGCGAAAAACGGGCCCCTTGACTGTATACAGAAAAACTACCAGCTAATGAGCGGTGCTTCTGCACGCCAGGGCGAGATTGCTGAAGATTATGCCAACCGCCTGCGTAAGAACGTGAAAAAGCTGGATAAATGGGCCAGACAGGAAGGCATTGATTGTTACCGGATTTATGATGCTGATCTGCCGGAATACAATATCGCAGTCGACCGCTATGCCGACCGGGTGGTGATTCAGGAATATGCGCCGCCGAAAACCGTGGATGCACAGAAAGCCAGACAGCGTTTATTCGATGTGATCAGCGCAACATTGCATGTGCTGGATATTCCGGCAAACCGTCTGGTGCTGAAAACCCGTGAACGTCAGCGCGGGAAAAGCCAGTATCAGAAACTTTCTGATAAAGGCGAGTTCTTCGAAGTCAAAGAATATAATGCCCGTTTCCTGGTCAACCTGACGGATTATCTGGATACCGGACTGTTTATTGACCACCGTATTGCACGTCATATGCTGGGTGAAATGAGTCAGGGGAAAGACTTCCTCAACCTGTTCGCCTATACCGGCAGCGCCAGTGTCCATGCGGGGCTGGGCGGTGCCAGGTCAACTACCACGGTGGATATGTCACGGACTTATCTGGAGTGGGCTGAACGCAACCTGCAGCTGAACGGGTTATCCGGGCGGGCACATCGACTGATACAGTCAGACTGTCTCAGCTGGCTGGAAAATGCGACCGAGACGTTTGACCTGATCTTTATCGATCCGCCGACCTTCTCGAACTCCAAACGTATGGATGAGAGTTTTGATGTTCAGCGCGATCACCCGGAACTGATGCGGTCTCTGAAACGATTGCTGCGTCGCGGGGGCACTATTATGTTTTCTAACAATAAGCGCGGATTCAAAATGGATCATGACGCTCTGTCTGCACTGGGTCTTCAGGCGCAGGAAATTACGCAAAAAACCCTCTCTCAGGATTTTGCCAGAAATAAGCATATTCATAACTGCTGGCTGATCACTCGCACGGGTAAGGAATAAATAGTTATGTCTTTAATCAGTATACATAATGCCTGGTTATCGTTCAGTGATGCGCCATTACTGGATAACACTGAGTTACACATCGAAGAAAATGAGCGTGTCTGTCTGGTCGGCCGTAACGGTGCCGGTAAATCCACACTGATGAAGATCATCAACCAGGAAATCGCGCTGGATGATGGTCGTATTGTGTACGAGCAGGATCTGGTGGTTGCCCGTCTGCAACAGGACCCGCCACGTAACATTACCGGTTCAGTCTATGACTTTGTGGCGGAAGGCGTTGCAGATCAGGCGCAATACCTGAAAGCGTACCATGCCATTTCTCATCGGGTCATGGAGGATCCGAGCGAGAAAAATCTTAACGAAATGGCCCGGTTACAATCGCTGCTGGATCACCATAACCTATGGCAGCTGGAAAGCCGGATTAACGATGTTTTACAGAATATCGGTCTGAGCCCTGACACAGAGCTGTCTTCGTTATCCGGCGGATGGTTGCGTAAAGCAGCCCTCGGCCGTGCGCTGGTCAGTAACCCGAAAGTCTTACTGCTGGATGAACCGACCAACCACCTGGATATCGAAACCATTGACTGGCTTGAGACGTTCCTGAAAACCTTCAGTGGCAGTATTGTCTTTATCTCCCATGACCGTTCCTTTATCCGCAATATGGCGACCCGTATTGTGGATCTGGATCGCGGTAAACTGGTTTCCTGGCCCGGAGATTACGATAATTTTGTGCTCGGAAAAGAAGAAGCGTTGCGTGTTGAAGAGCAGCAGAATGCTGAATTCGACCGCAAACTGGCACAGGAAGAAGTCTGGATCCGTCAGGGGATCAAAGCCCGTCGTACCCGTAATGAAGGCCGTGTCCGTGCACTGAAAGCGCTGCGCCGTGAACGTACCGAACGTCGTGAGGTGATGGGTAAAGCGAACATGCAGGTGGAAGAAGCCTCACGTTCCGGGAAAATCGTCTTTGAACTGGAAAACGTCAGCTACCAGGTGGAAGGCCGGTCACTGGTTAACGATTTCTCGGCTCAGGTACAGCGCGGCGACAAAATCGCGCTGATCGGGGCGAACGGTTGCGGTAAAACCACAATGTTACGTCTGATGCTGGGCGATTTAGCTGCAGACAGTGGCCGTGTCCATAGCGGAACCAAGCTGGAAGTGGCTTACTTTGATCAGCACAGGGCAGAGCTGGATCCGGACCGCACGGTTATGGATAACCTGGCAGAAGGTAAGCAGGAAGTGATGGTGAACGGGAAACCTCGCCATGTACTGGGTTACCTGCAGGACTTCCTGTTCCACCCTAAACGTGCGATGACACCGGTCCGCGCGCTCTCCGGAGGAGAGCGTAATCGCCTGTTACTGGCTAAACTGTTCCTGAAACCCAGCAATTTAATGATTCTGGATGAACCGACCAATGACCTGGATGTTGAAACACTGGAATTGCTGGAAGAACTGATCGACGGCTATCAGGGGACCATCCTGCTGGTGAGCCACGACCGTCAGTTTGTGGATAATACAGTAACAGACTGCTGGATTTTTGAAGGTAACGGTGAGATTGGCCGCTTTGTGGGGGGCTATCATGATGCACAGTTACAGCGTGCGGCCTACCTGCAGACCAAAAAAACGGTCAGCCCGAAACCGGCAACCAGCGCAGATAAACCGGTAAAAAATACCGAAAAAAAGGCCGCAAAACCTGCAAAGCTGAGCTATAACCTGGCGCGTGAACTGGAACAGTTACCACAGAAGCTGGAACAGCTGGAAACGCAGATTAGTGAGCTGCAGGCGCAAATGAGCGAGCCTGAGTTCTTCACTCAGCCGCAGGATAAAGTGCGGGCAGCGACAGAACAACTTACGGCCACCGAGCAGGCGCTGGAAGAGGCCTTTGCCCGCTGGGAAACCCTCGAAAATATGAGAAACGGAGCATAACCCCCATGAACATAACCCGGTGTGAGCAGCATAGCGATGCAGGCACATGGGTTCTGTGTCCGCAATGTGACCTGGCCTGCCGCTTGCCTGTCCTGAGCAGGGGCAAGAAAGCGGTGTGTCCACGCTGTCATTCCACATTGTCTATGCGCTGGCCGGACCCTCGTGTCCGGCCGACCGTCTATGGCATCTCTGCACTGTTCATGCTGGTACTGGCGAATTTATTCCCGTTTATCAGTATGCATGTAGCGGGAATAAACAGTGAAATTTCCCTGACCCGGATACCGGATATTATGGTTTCCGATGATTTCAGCGCTCTGGCATTCCTGTTTTTAATGCTGGTACAGGTGATCCCTGCCTGCTGTCTGGTGATCCTTCTTTTGCTGGTCAACAGGATAAAAATGCCGCACAGTTTACGTGTCGTACTGGGGCGGATATTTTTCCACCTGCGGAACTGGGGGATGGCTGAAATCTTTATGGCCGGGGTACTGGTCAGTTTTGTGAAACTGATGGCCTACGGTGAAATTGGCCTGGGGATAAGCTTCTGGCCCTGGTGCCTGTTCTGTATCCTTCAGCTCAGGGCCTTTCAGTGTGTTGATAAGCGGCAACTCTGGCTGCATATCCAGCCGGAGTTGCCGGTCTTTAAAACACCGGTGGCGGGGGTCAGCGGACTGGCTCAGGGGATGCGCGCCTGTCCCTGCTGTACCGCCATCTTACCGGTGGATCAGCGTACCTGTCCGCGGTGCTTCACCCGGGGGGAGGCTCGCAAAAAACAAAGTCTTCAATGGACTATGGCATTATTGATAACGTCGGTGATGCTTTATGTACCGGCTAATATTATGCCTATTATGGTGACCAGTGCGCTGGGGTCGACTTATCCTTCGAATATCATGGCAGGGGTTGTCCTTCTCTGGAGCGATGGCTCTTACCCCGTGGCGATGGTGATCTTTATCGCCAGCATTATGGTACCGACCCTGAAAATACTGGCAATAGGCTGGCTTAGCTGGAATGCCAGTGGCAGGGGGCGACGGGACAATGAAAAGATGCATCTGGTTTATGATGTTGTCGAACTCGTTGGTCGCTGGTCTATGATTGATGTGTTTGTTATCGCAATTTTATCTTCTCTGGTGCGCATGGGGGGGCTGATGAATATTTACCCTGCTCCGGGTGCATTATTGTTTGCTACCGTTGTTATTTTAACGATGTTTGCCGCACTGACATTTGATCCTCGTTTGTTGTGGGACCGTGAAACCGATAATCGTGTTGAGGAATCTGGTGTTGAAACAGAATAATCACGAAACAGCCCGTATAGAAAATATCAAGAGATGGTCACCGGTATGGATTGTACCCATCGTCACGCTGCTGATTGGCGGATGGATACTCTTTTACCATTTTTCTCACCAGGGGCCGGAAGTCACTCTGATCACCAGCAATGCCGAGGGCATTGTTCCTGGTAAGACGACCATTAAAAGCCGCAGTGTCGATATCGGGATGGTGGAAAGTGCAAAGCTAAGTGATGACCTGAAACAGGTCGTCATCAAAGTCCGTCTGAATAATGGCACGCAGAAAATGCTGCATCAGGACTCGGTCTTCTGGACGGTAAAACCTCAGATTGGCCGTGAAGGTATCACCGGGCTGGGCACCTTACTTTCCGGGTCATACATTGAACTCCAGGCAGGTACCAAAGGTGACGAGCCGGAACAGTATCAGTTGCTCGATGCTCCTCCTCTGGCTCCGCCGGATGCTAAAGGCATCCGTATTACCCTGGACAGCATGAAAGCCGGGCAGCTTAATGCCGGCGATCCGGTGTTGTTCCGTGGATACCGTGTCGGTACTGTGGAAACCAGCAAATTTGATACCGATAAACGCGTGATGAGCTATGAACTGTTCATTCAGGCACCTTATGATCGTCTGGTCACGACCAATGTACGGTTCTGGAAAGACAGCGGTATTGCGGTGGATATGTCCGCTTCCGGCATGCGGGTTGAAATGGGGTCACTGACGACCTTGTTCAGCGGCGGGGTCAGCTTTGAAGTTCCGGATGGGGCAACCCTGGGTGAACCTGCGAAGGATCACGCGGAATATCATCTGTTCGATGACCATAACTCGATTCAGGAGTCTATGTATACGCGTCATACGGATTTCCTGATGTTCTTTAACGAGTCTATTCGCGGTCTGCAGGCGGGGGCACCGGTTGAATTCCGTGGGATCCGTTTGGGTACCGTGGCAAAAGTACCGTATGTCATGCCGGGTCAGTTCGAAAAACTGGGTAATGATTACCGTATCCCTGTGCTTGTGAGGATTGAACCGGGTCGTTTTGCGGCCAGTGTCGGTGATAACTTTAATCTGCAGCAGCACCTGCAGGAAGGACGTGAACACGGATTAAGGGCCAGCCTGAAAACGGCGAATCTGATCACCGGGGCACTGTATGTCGATTTAGACTTCTACAATAATGTGCCGCAGTTTACCGGGCCTGAAAAAATCGCGGGTTATGAAGTGATCCCGACGGTCGCAGGGGGGCTGAACCAGTTGCAGCAGAAAGTCATGAGCATTCTGGACAAGGTGGACAAACTTCCACTGACGCCGATGCTGACGGAAGCCACCGGTACACTGAGAGAAAGCCGGAAAACGCTGCGTGAGTTACAAACCACATTGGATAATGTGAATAAAATTACCGGCAGTCCGGCAATGAAAACATTACCTGCAGATATGCAGCAGACATTACGTGATCTTAACCGTAGCCTGAAAGGACTGCAGCCAGGTTCACCGGCCTACAACAAGCTGGTGGGAGATATGCAACGGCTGGATCAGGTTCTGCAGCAGCTACAGCCTGTGCTGAAAACCTTAAATAACAAAAGTAATGCCTTAGTTTTTGAGGCCTCACCGGGTCATGACCCACAGCCGAAGAGGGCAAAACAGTGAAAAAAGGGTTAGCCATTTGCTTTGCACTGCTGCTCAGTGCCTGTAGCAGCGATGCGGATAAACATTACTATCAGTTACCCGTGGTCAGTCCATCGGCGGGCAGTGAAGTGTCTGTCAGCCCGGTGACGGGAATGGCTCCGCGCTCTCTATGGGTCGAGCCGGTAACTGTCTCAGACTATCTGTCAGGTAACGGAATTGCCTACCAGACCAGTGATGTACAGTATGTCATTGCGGCGAATAATCTTTGGGCCAGTCCGCTGGACCAGCAGTTACAGCAATCGCTGGTCAGCAATCTCAGCCAGCAATTACCGGGCTGGCTGGTCAGTGGTACCATGACGGGAAGTAATGATTACGATACGCTGTCTGTGAATGTCACCGGCTTTCACGGTCGTTATGATGGCAAAGCCGTGATCACTGGGTCATGGATACTGCAGAGTAATAATAAAACGCTCCGTCAGCCGTTTTCTCTTATTCTTTCGCAGGATAAAGACGGTTATGCGGACCTGGTCAGAACCCTGTCCGCAGGCTGGCAAAAGGAAGCCGCGCAGATAGCGCAGAAAATTAACCAGTAATTACCTCTCAGAAAAACGCGATCATAAACCGCACCTGAAAAGCCGGATATCCGGCGAAGTAAGGTGCGGTTTCTTCTACAGAGCGTTAAATCAGATAATTCCGGAGCGCGGGGCAGAGCCGCGTCTTATCAATGATGAGCAAAAAGAAATGCGAATTTCTCGCCATTGCCGTCGTGTTTAGAGATTGACCTTTCAGACCTGAGACGGTAGAAATAAGGGGTGGTTGCACACTTATTAACCACAATTCTTTCTATCCCGTCCCACCTTAATCGACATGAGGGAAAGCAGGTATGAAGAGACAAAAAAGAGACCGCTTAGATCGTGCACATTCACGCGGCTATCAGGCCGGGATCACCGGACGCCCTAAGGAGATCTGTCCTTACCAGACGACAGACACCCGTTCCCACTGGCTCGGAGGATGGCGATTAGCTATGTCCGAGCGTTCGGTATTTGCTTAACCCTGAGGACCTGAGAAAACCAGGGCTTCTGCATACTGGCCGTAGCCCTGGTGAAAACAGTCATTCCGGCAGTATTTTTCTTCACTCCTGATCATTCCTTCCTTTTAATACCCGATAGTCATGACAAACTGATGACAGTTTATGCCGGAAATCAGCAGGCTATTATCTGTCAGGCATAACGATGATGATGACAGTCACCGGTCCGCGGATAGCTCAGGGGCAGGCTGACAGGAGTCAGCGGCAAGAGACAAAAAAGGGCCCGCAGGCATAATGCCGATCGTTTAAGACTACTTGATCGATCCAGTGCATGATGTAAAAAGGGTACCTACATGACGTCAAGGCCCGTAACGATTGACCGGGAGTTATTGGAAGAGGCGGTTTTCGCTCTGGATGACGTTTCCCGGATGACTGGGCTAAAGCTCAGGGTGATGAAGAGAGCGATGAAGATTGATAGTTAAGTATTTTTTATTGAAGCGAATCCGTTTCTTGTTAAGATGTTTCTGATTGCAATCAAATGGAAATAGAATAATGAAAAAGATGTTCGCTTTAGCTGTTGTTGGTGTGGCTTTACTTAGCGGGTGTAGTGCACGAGTTGCTGACCTGACGATAGGCAGTACGAAAAACTATAACATCAACTCAAATCACTTCATCAAGGGTGCTCGCGTTACCGGTGAAGATTCAGCACCTGTTGTGATTTTCCCTCTGGGAATACCTAACGTTAAAACGGCTATAGACAATGCTATCGAGAAAGATAAGTGCTCTGTAGCATTATCTGATTTAGTAGTAACTCAGTACAATCACTCTTTCCTCTTTGGTAAGTTCGGCTTCATCGTTGAAGGTAATCAGGTGATTGACCGTTCACAGCCTGGTTGTGAACACGCGAACTAATATGAAGCCACCTCCGGGTGGCTTTTTTCTTTATGGGCATCAGCATAGCTCGTTGCTTCCCTTTTCATAAGTTTCCCTTTAGGATTGGTCTTAACTTTACTAATGGGGATAGGGATGTGAA